>ERZ808252.436-NODE-436-length-40814-cov-4.817758_pt1 | contig 40814 bp, 28 predicted proteins | sample MGYA00521242_ERZ808252 | MGnify/ENA primary metagenome ERZ808252 (study PRJEB31516, sample SAMN03275581) | gut metagenome | biome: mammalia-associated habitat; material: feces | host: Papio cynocephalus | place: Kenya | collected 2012-08-07 ...
ATGTAAAATTGGAAGAGAAAGAATATGTGATCGTTCGCCAGAGCGATATCGCAGCAATTGTGGAAGACTAAGAGATATCACTTACTGCGAGACAGTTTGCAGATCGTAAAAATTTGCAGATCATTAGAATGTTATAATAATTTAATTGGAGGTCTTAATCATGGCAAAAGAAATTAAGTTTGGCGTAGATGCCAGAAAAGCACTGGAAACAGGTGTAAATAAATTAGCAGATACCGTACGTGTTACGCTGGGACCAAAAGGACGTAACGTTGTATTGGATAAATCCTTTGGTGCACCACTCATCACAAACGATGGTGTGACAATTGCAAAAGAGATTGAGTTGGAAGATGCTTTTGAAAATATGGGAGCACAGCTTGTAAAAGAAGTTGCAACAAAGACAAATGATGTAGCCGGAGATGGTACAACAACCGCTACCGTTCTTGCACAGGCAATGATCAACGAAGGTATGAAAAACCTTGCTGCCGGTGCAAACCCAATCGTTCTTCGTAAAGGTATGAAGAAAGCGACAGACTGCGCAGTAGAGGCAATCAAATCGATGAGTGAGACTCTTTCCGGAAAAGAGCAGATTGCTAAGGTCGCAGCAATTTCCGCAGGCGACGAGCAGGTCGGCGAGATGGTCGCTGACGCAATGGAAAAAGTTTCCAATGACGGCGTTATCACAATCGAAGAATCTAAGACAATGAAGACAGAACTTGACCTGGTTGAAGGTATGCAGTTTGACCGTGGTTATCTGTCCGCATATATGGCAACCGATATGGATAAGATGGAAGCAAATCTGGAAAATCCATACATTTTGATCACAGACAAGAAGATTTCCAACATTCAGGAAATCCTTCCTCTGCTGGAGCAGATCGTACAGTCCAGTGCCAAACTTCTCATCATCGCAGAAGATGTAGAGGGCGAAGCACTCAGCACACTCGTATTGAACAAACTGCGTGGTACCTTCCAGGTAGTAGCTGTAAAAGCACCTGGTTATGGCGACCGCAGAAAAGAAATGCTCAAAGATATCGCAATCCTTACCGGCGGTCAGGTAATTACCGAAGAACTTGGCCTTGATCTGAAAGACACAACAATGGATCAGTTAGGACGTGCAAAATCCGTTAAAGTCCAGAAAGAAAATACGATCATCGTAGACGGCGAGGGCGACAAAGCAGAGATTGAAGCTCGTGTATCCCAGATCCGTACACAGATCGAAGAGACAACTTCTGAATTTGATAAAGAAAAACTTCAGGAGAGACTTGCAAAACTGGCAGGCGGTGTTGCTGTTGTCCGCGTTGGTGCTGCAACAGAGACCGAGATGCAGGAAGCAAAACTTCGTATGGAAGATGCTTTGGCAGCGACAAGAGCAGCCGTAGAAGAAGGAATTATCGCAGGTGGTGGTTCTGCTTATATCCACGCATCCAAAGAAGTTGCTAAGATGGCAGCAGAGCTGGAAGGCGACGAGAAGACAGGTGCCAATATCATCCTGAAAGCTCTCGAAGCTCCTCTTCGCCGTATCGCAGAAAATGCAGGTCTGGAAGGATCCGTTATCATTGATAAAGTAAAAGAAGGAAAACCGGGATTCGGTTTCAATGCTTACACAGAGCAGTATGTAAACATGGTTGACAATGGAATTCTTGATCCTGCGAAGGTGACAAGAAGCGCATTGCAGAATGCAACCAGCGTAGCATCTACCCTCTTGACAACAGAGTCCGTAGTTGCTAATATTAAAGAAGATACACCGGCTATGCCGGCAGGTGGTGCCCCAGGCATGGGCATGATGTAAACCATCCGCAAGCAAATCAAGCGCCCACCGAAAGGTGGGCATTTGATTTGAACGGATGGTTTAGCGATACGCGGATAAGCCGCGGAGAAGCGCGGGAGCGCGGGCACGCCCGGAGGGGCGTGGAAGCGTAGAGCTAAAAAGATGAGATACGCGAAGAAGCGCGGGAGCGTGGGCACGCCCGGAGGGGCGTGGCAGCGTGAGGTTATAGAACGAAAACAGGAGGAAAACATGGAACAAGCATATGCAGAACATAGTGTAAAACAAAAAACGACGGGAAAAGATATTGCATTAAAAGTTATGATGATTTTTGGTGTGGTACTTATCTTTGTGATTGGATTGAAAATCCGGCTTCTGTTTTTGTTAGACGTGGTAGCCGTATTTGCCATGATATGGTTCTGGCCGAGATTTCATATTACGTGGGAATATGTTTACTGTGACGGGCAGATTGATTTTGATATGATCCAGGGCGAAGATAAAAGGAAAACGGTTCTTCGGATTGATCTGGATAATGCCGATTTGATCGCACCGATGGATTCGGAGCGCATGGCAGGGTATCGTCATTTGCAGGCAAAGAAATTCTATTCTCTGCAGCCGGATGCCAAGACATATGGCGTGGTTGTACGGTCAGAGGGCAAAGAAGAAAAACAGGTTATTGAGTTTGAACCAAGTGAAAAAATGATGGATCTGATTCTCAATAAATATTCCAAAAAGGCAGAAAAGTAAGAAAGAAGCTTGTCATACGATGTGTGGCAGGCTTTTTTTGACTCTAAATTTTACTTTGAGGATGGAGCAGCGTGGATGCGTGACAGGGGACGAGGGGCATGAAGTCGTGCCGGAGAGGAGAAAAGAGGCGTATGGCATGACAGGGTTGCCGGAAGAAGTCATGCCGGAGAGGAGAAAATGGGTATGTGGCATGACAGGATTGCCGGAAAAGGTCATGCCGGAAAGGAGAAAAAGGGTATGTGGCATGACAGGATTGCCGGAAGAAGTCATGCCGGAGAGGAGAAAATGGGTATGTGGCATGACAGGATTGTAGGAAGAGGTCATGCCGGAGAGAAGAAAAGAGGAGTTTGGCATGACAGGATTGCCGGAAGAAGTCATGCCGGAGAGGAGAAAAGAGGTGTTTGGCATGACGGGATTGCTGGTAGAAGTCATGCCGGAGAGGAGAAAAGAGGCATGTGGCATGACAGGATTGTAGGAAGAGGTCATGCCGGAGAGGAGAAAAGAGGTGTTTGGCATGACGACAGCCGATCAGCCACCCCGGAAACCGGGAAAAAGCAAGAGTTCTGTGGTGAGGAGCCGCCCGGAAGAGAAGCAAGCCACCCCGGAAACAGGAAAAAAGCAAGGTTACCGGGGTGCGGAGCCGCCCGGAAGGGAAGTCAGCCACCCCGAAGACAAGCCAACCGTCTCCAAGACATGTCACCCACCCCCAAAACAGTTATGCCACTTTCAAAAAGGAGCAAACTGCCATATTTTTGAAAAAATAATAGGGTATATTGGAAACATGATGAGAGGAAGGGAAACCGTTTGTTTCCCTGACAGTATAGAATGAAAATGACAGCCAGGAGGAAGATGGGATGGATTTTCCGGGAAAAGAAAAACTGAAAAAAATATGGAATAATTACAGAAAACCTTCCATGTATGAGAAGGGATACCTTCCGCGATATGATGAAGAGTATGAAAAGGAAAAAGATTCGTACCAGCGGTATCAGTTTGTGGAAAAGAGAAAAATTGAAGTGGAAAGCGATATCGCTTACGAGAAAGGTTTAGCGGTAGAGAGCCGCGAACGAGATCAGGAATTGACAAAGCAGTTAAAAGAAAATAAATATTTGTTTGAGGATCCTTGTGTGATACTGAATCCGTATGGAAGGACTCCGCTTTGTGCGTATGTGATGTTTTGGACGGAGGAACCTTGTGCAGTACAGTTTACGGTAAAAGGAAAGACAAAAGAGGCAGATATCTGCGAGAAGATTGTTACACTTGAAAATTGGCACAGAGTGCCGGTATATGGATTGTATCCGGAGATGGACAATGAAGTAAAACTGGAAATGATTGACAAAAAAGGAACAGTCATTGCGGAAAAGAAACTTATGATACTAACAGACAAGTTACCGGACTCTATGAATGATCTGGTGCAGGTAAAGAAAAAGACAGCGGAATCGGCGATGAAACTGATCCTGGCAGTTGGAAAAAGTATGCCATATCCGGCAGCGTTTGATGAACAGGGAGACATTCGTTATGTGATGCGGTTTCGACCGCGTGGATATGGATTTTTCCCAGTGGCAAATGACCGTTTTATTGTAATGGAGCGCCAGACCCTTCTTCCGACGCAGTTGATCCCGCACTCTACACAGATGTATGAGATGGACTATCTCGGAAGAGTGTATCGGACGTATTATGTTCCCAATGGCATACACCATGATGTATGTGAGATGACACCCGGCGGGAACTTACTTATTGCCAGTAATTCCCAGTGCGGGCATGTGGAAGACTGCATTGCAGAGGTTAATCGGGAAAACGGAAAAATAGAAAAAGTGCTGGATATGAGAAAGATTTTTGGCACCGCGTACCGGGATCGAACCAATTGGGTGCATATCAATTCGTTAGATTACGACAGTACAAAAAAGCAGGTCTATTTTTCGGCGAGAAATATCCATACCATTGGATGCATTGACTGGAAAAAGGACAAGCTGAAATGGATATTGGGCGAGAAAAATATGTGGAGAGAGCGGCCATTTTCAAAAAAACTGCTATCGACGCCGGAAGGCATGCCATGGCATTTCCAACAGCATTCTGCCAAATTGATCCGGGAAAATCTTGATGGACGGGAAGACACGATCCATATTATGATATTTGACAATCATTGGCATGTGCGAAGAAAAAATAAATTTTTTGACAACGATGAGCAATCTTATGTTACAATATATACGATAGATGAAAAAAAGAAGAAGGCGTGGATTGAAAAACGTTTTGGCGGAATTAAGTCAAAGATCACGTCCAATGGATTTCTGTGCGGTGAAAAGCACCGGCTGTTTTACATGGGAGGATTTCTGGCATATCCGGAAAAATATGACAACCGCGGTGGATGGATCTATGAATTTGATTATGACACAGGGAAAACTTTAAACGAATATTCCGTACGATATTATTTCTTTCGTGCGTATGAACTGCGTATGAATATGCAGGATCTGTCAAAGACAATGGATCTGTACGAAGAGCCATGTGTGGGCTGGCTTCAGCCGTTTGAAAGATGGGACGAGCCGGTCAGCCGTCCGGAGAAAAAAATATCTGAGGCGCCGATCCGATGTATGCAGGAGAGAATACGGCTCCGGCTGGAAGATCAGAATTTGCAGATCAAATCCAGAGATCATTTGATTGAACAGGTAGTCGTAAAGGGAACGCATTACACGTATCAAAAAGATTTCCGCAAGCCGCCGAGAGAACAGGATCTTGCTGCTGAGATGGAGTATTATGTGTCGATCCCATTATACAATCTGCTGGATGATACGTACGAAGTGTATGTTCGATTCGGAGGAGAATGGTACGACAGTGGACAGACTTTTACAATCCGAAGCCGTAGATAGAAGGAGTAGATGAAGTGAGTAAACGATGTGTTCCTCTGGGGATCATATTATGCCTCGGAGCGCTGATTCTGGTGTTATTTCCTGCACAGGCGCAGGCAAAGCGTAAAACGGTGCGGGCGAATACCATCAAGGCGCTGGAGCAGGCGACAAAGAAATTGGAAAAAACTGGTGGGATCATATGGCTGGGAGATCGGACTTACCGGCTGAAAAAGAGCATAGTGATCCCTTCCCATGTTACCATACGGGGAAAAAAGAAAACGGTGATCGACGGCTCTTTACTGCGGGGGCGGACGGCATTTGTCACAAGAGATACCAGGGATGTGCATATTCGCTGGATTCATTTTACAAAAATGAAAAAAGGCAGTGCCATCAAAGGGATACGAAGCCGAAATATGCGGATTACCGACTGCACATTTTCGGGTGGTGACTATGGTGTTTCTTTTGAGGGATGTTACCGGCCTATCGTGAGCAAGAATACTTTTACGAAACTGGGACAGCCGGTTCGCTTTACTGTTTCAAGGAAAATGGTAAAAAAGACAATAAAACGGAATCGGAGGATCCAGATCAAGAAATATACAAAAATTGTAAAAAACAGCATTACGGCACAGCGGATCAAACAGATGAAAAATAATACCGTCCGCAAAGTAAAACATTATTATGTGACATTTTCAAACGATGGGAAGACCAAGAAGAGACTGTTTTACTATCGGGATAAAACGGATAATAACCTGTATCTCAAACCGGAGACGCGCCCTTACCGGGAACGTTATACCGACGAGCCGACTTATCGGGGAAATACGAAAGGGTATTACCAGCTGCGTTCGTATATGGAGCAGCTGGAATACTGCGGAGGCGGCACGCTGACGCTGAAAAAGGGAACCTATTGTATCAGCAACGCGGTCTGTATTCCGTCCAATGTAAAGATCGTGTTCGAGGACGGAGTTGTGATCAGGAAGACCAAAGCCATTTACCAGACAGAACTGGACAACCATAAAGTAATCTTTATCTTTGTACCGCCATCCAAGGCAAAAGTCAAGGAAGCAATCGGAGGTTACGGGGGAACGCATGATGTGACGATGACAGGCATTGGAAATGTAGTGATCGACTGCAATAACAAACTGCCGGGACGCGGGATGGATCTGGGACACTGCCGCAATATCGTGATCGAAAATCTGACATTTCATAATCAATACGGCTCGCATTATATTGAACTCAATTCGTCGGATCACGTAACTGTAAAAAATTGTAATTTTTGGAAATTTTGTGATTATAAGGGTGACACGTATAAAGAGGCTATCAATATAGACGGGACGGATTATGCCGTCAATGGATTTAACCACATATGGTCCAAACATGATAAGACCATCTGCTATAACATTGAGATCACAGGCTGTAAATTTACCGATCTTGGAACTGCGATCGGTTCCCATACCTATCTTGCAGATCAGGGGCAGCAGCGATATCATACCAATATCCAGATCAAAAATAATATTTTCTATGGTTCGACGAATTGTGCGATCCGCGCCTTAAACTGGAGAAATGTGGTGATAGCGGATAATTCTTTCCGCGATATCGGAATACAAAACGGAGCAAAAAATTTCTCTATTTTTATGGGTGGCGTTGTCGATGCAACGGTGACGCGCAACGCATTTGCCAACGTGTACGTACCGATTACCGTGCGGCAGCAGATTCAGTATGCATTGGAACGAAAAGCCGGATATCCGGTGAGTGAGTGCCTGCTTACGGATCAGAACTGGAAGGATATGCTGCATACAAATATTATTTACGGCGCGGTGTTTAAAGCGGCCGTTCGTTATACAAAAGATTTAGAATTAAAACAAAAAACTTTAAAATATTTTAAAGAATAAAAAGAAATTGACATATTTTGCATGTAAAATAAATATAGCAACATGAAAAGAAAGGTGAGAAGTATATGAAACGCAAATTAGTTATCGCTGGTGCAGTGATTGCATGTGCAGCGGCTTGTCAGATGATACATGCCGATACCGCGCAGGCAGCAAAAAAATATACCATCAGCAAATCCACAAAACCATGCAACAGCGCATACATTAAAGAGAAAGGTTACAATTCAAAATCGAAAAATTATTATACTATAAAATCGTATCTTGAAAAGTTAAAAAAGCAGGGTGGCGGTACGCTCGTTTTGAAAAAGGGAACGTATAAGATCTGTTCGACATTGACGGTGCCAAGCAATGTAACCATTCAGTTGAAAAACGGCGTTGTGTTGAAAAAGACGGACAAGACCGGAAGCAAGTCATTGAAAGCCGGAAAAGTCATGTTCAAATTAACAAGTGCAAAAGCAAAAGACTATAAAGGCACGAAAAAAGTCGTGATCACAAGCAATAAGAAGGCGACGATCGATCTTGGAAAAGTGAAAAATGCAGTTGCGATCGATATGGGGCACAACTACAATGTAAGTATTTCCAATTTGAAATTCCGCAATAAAAACGCAGGTACATATATCAATGTTGCGGGAAGCCGGACGGTAAAAGTGACCAATTGTACGTTCCAGGGAAATAAAAATTACACGGGTGGTTCGTATCAGGCAGCAGTTATGGTGAATGCCTATAAGAGCACACCTTGTAACACCGTAACGATTGATGGAAATACATTTACTGATCTTGAAAATGGAATCCGGTCGACAAAATACAAAAAAGAAGTTTATGCAGAGGGCATAACGATCCGCAATAATAAATTTAAAAATATGGAGATCAGTGCGGTTACCGGAAAAATGTGGACGGGAGCTGCATTGACCGGCAATACGATTTACCGGGGTGACGCTGCCAAAGGAACGGCATTTGCATTCCAGATGTACAGCATGACGGAACCGGAGATCTCCGGAAATACAATAGATAAATGCCGTACACCGATTTATTTTGGCAGAGCATCTAAAGTGGATAACTCCATCTCGGCGGCAAAAATTTCTTCGATGGAAAATAACACCGTAACGGATGCGGTTGTTTATTATGTCATTCAGAAACATGACGCAGAGTCAAGATTACTGTATTTTAAAGACAAAAATGAAAAAGATTTCCGCATCACTCCGGAGACGACGCCGTATCGTGGACATTACGAGACGACTTCCGGATATACGGCAAACAGCGGACAGGCAAAGACATATTATGTATTCCGTTCTTACATGGAGCAGCTGGAATATACCGGCGGCGGTACGATCACGGTAGCAGCCGGAACATATACGTTGAGCCATTCTGTCTGCATTCCGTCCAACGTAACCGTAAACTTTGAAGATGGTGTAAAAATTCAAAAAGTAAAAGCGGTAAATACCAATCTGGCAACCAATAAAACGATGTTTGAACTTGTGCCGCCTTCCAAAGAGGGCGTGAAAAATTCGATAGGCGGATACAATGGTTCCCAGAATGTAACACTTCAGGGAAATGGAAGTACGATCTTTGACTGTGCTTATACGTTGAACGCCATGGCAGTTGTTATGGGACATGCCCAGAATATCAACATCCGAAACATTGCGTTTACAAACGAAAATGGTTCCCATTTTATCGAACTGAATTCTTCGAAAAATGTAACTGTGGAAAATTGTTCCTTTACGGACTTTAAGATCTATAATAATAAGAGCCACAAAGAGGCGATCAACATCGACTCGACCGACTCGAATAACAATGGATTTAATTACGAATGGTCCAATCATGACCGTACGGCATGTGATACGGTTATGATCAATAACTGTATGTTTACCAATATGGGCGTGGCAGTAGGAAGCCATACTTACTCAGTAGCTATGAATGATGTCAATACACAGGTTTATCATGAAAACATCACGATTCAAAATTGTAAAGTAAGCCAGACTTACAATGCTGCAATCCGTATGATGAACTGGCGAAATGCGGTTATCCAAAACAATGAATTCCTTGGCATTCAGGGAATTGAGGATAACAAAGGATACAATTATACATGTATTCTCGTAAAAGGAGCCGTAAATCCTACGATTACCAAGAATACGTTTGAAAAAGCAGGAACGAAGAAAAATTATGCGGTTGTCATTTATGAGAAGACGCAGCCGGCGGTAGAAGGTGCGATCGCTGCCGGATATGCGGATACATATAGTGTGCTGAGCGATGAAAACCGTGCTGCCCTTCGTGACAATACGGTAAAAGGCTTGTGCTATAAGAGATTCCTTACGAGAAAAGCAGATGGCACCAACGATCTGTATCTGGAAGATGGTGTGACAAAGAATCCAAACAATCTGTTTAACAACGCAAGCAATGCATCCGAAGGAGACAACGCTGCAATTACAGATGATGGAAAAGAAGATGCAACCGAATAAAATTATCAATACTTAACGAAAAAGTGGGGTTGTCGATTGACAATCCCACTTTCGTACGTTATAATGAAACGATGAGAGATCATGCCGTTGTGTGTGACACACGGCACAGGTAAGCTGCTCCGGCAGGGAGCAAAGAATGGAGGAAGTCATGGCTGAAGTAAAAAAGAATATTCTGACAGAAGAAGGATTGAAAGCACTGGAGTCAGAATTACAGGATTTGAAAGTAAATCGTCGTAAAGAAGTTGCACAGAAGATCAAAGAGGCGAGAGAGCAGGGAGACCTTTCCGAGAACGCCGAGTATGATGCAGCAAAAGAAGAACAGAGAGATATCGAACTTCGTATCGAAGAGATAGATAAGATTTTGAAAAATGCGGAACTGGTTACGGATGATGACATTGATTCCAGCGTGATCAGCATCGGATGTACCGTAAAGATCAAAGATCTGGAATTTAATGAAGAGATGGAGTACAAACTGGTTGGTTCGACCGAGGCAAACAGTCTGAAAGGAAAAATCTCCAACGAATCACCGGTTGGAAAAGCATTGATCGGTGCAAAAAAGGGACATACCGTTATGGTTGAGACACCGGCCGGCTTATTGAAATATAAAATTCTTGAGATTACGAAGAACTAATTGGAGGATAGAGAAGTGGCAGAAGATATAAATCAGTTGTTAAAGGTCAGAAGAGAAAAACTGGCAAATTTGATCGAAGCAGGAAAGAATCCATTTGAGATTACAAAGTGTGATGTGACACACCACTCAATGGACATTAAAGATAATTATGACGAAATGGAAGGAAAGACCGTAACCGTTGCCGGACGTATGATGTTCAAACGTGTGATGGGAAAGGCATCTTTCTGTAACGTGCAGGATCTGAAAGGAAGTATTCAGGCCTATGTGGCACGCGATAATATCGGAGAAGATTCTTACAAAGATTTCAAAAAATACGATGTCGGTGATCTTCTTTCGATTACAGGTGAAGTATTTAAGACAAAGACCGGAGAAATTTCCATTCATGCGACAGAGGTTGTTCTCCTGTCCAAGAGTCTCCAGATTCTTCCTGAGAAATTCCATGGTCTGACAGATACGGATATCCGTTACCGCCAGCGTTATGTCGATCTTATCATGAATCAGGACGTAAAAGAGACATTTATCAAACGTTCCAAGATTCTTCGCGAGATCCGTAACTTCCTTGCAGACAGAGATTTCATGGAAGTAGAAACGCCGATGCTGGTAGCCAATGCCGGTGGAGCAGCAGCCCGCCCATTTGAGACACATTACAATGCTCTTGATGAAGACGTAAAACTGCGTATTTCCCTGGAACTGTATTTGAAACGACTCATCGTCGGCGGCTTGGAACGTGTGTTCGAAATTGGCCGTGTATTCCGTAATGAAGGAGTTGATACCCGTCATAATCCGGAATTTACATTGATGGAGTTGTATCAGGCATATACAGATTATGAGGGCATGATGGAACTCACTGAGAGTATGTACCGTTATCTGGCAGAAAAAGTATGCGGCAGTGCCGTAATTACCTATAATGGCATCGAAATTGACCTTTCTAAGCCATTTGAGCGCATCACAATGATCGATGCCGTAAAGAAATATGCAAACATTGATTTTAACGAAATAAAGACAGACGAAGAGGCTAAGAAACTTGCCGATGAACACCACATCGAATATGAGGCTCACCACAAAAAAGGTGATATCATCAGCTTATTCTTCGAAGAATTCTGCGAAGATAAACTGGTTCAGCCAACATTTGTTATGGATCATCCAATCGAAATCTCCCCTCTTACCAAGAAAAAACCGGACAACCCGGAACTGGTAGAGCGTTTCGAACTTTTCATCAACGGATGGGAAATGTGTAATGCATACTCGGAACTGAACGACCCGATCGATCAGAGAGAGCGTTTTAAAGCTCAGGAAGAGGCATTTGCCGCAGGTGACGAGGAAGCAAACCACACCGACGAGGACTTCTTAAATGCGTTGTCCATCGGTATGCCGCCAACAGGAGGTATTGGTTACGGAATCGACCGTCTGGTAATGCTTTTGACCGATTCACCAGCGATCCGTGACGTGATCCTGTTCCCGACGTTGAAGAGTTTGGATAAGTAATAGTTGCCATTAAAAAAAATCAACGGAACAGAATAATTTTAATAAGCCATTCTGTTCCGTTGTTTTCTTATAATTGATCAATTTCAAAGATCGGAAAGGAGCCTTCATGCAAAACGAAACAGCTGTAGAGGACTTCAAGAAGTTTATGAAATTAAATCGTGAGAAAATGTACCAAAATGCGGAAAAAGCAGATGAAATTTCTGTAAATGATGAATGGATGAAGGAAGATTTGTGGGACGAAATATATCGGGAGGAAAAAAAGAATGGGAAAATATGATATTGGTGAAATTTGGTGGACACACTTTCCGTTTGAAGAAATTAATGAGGATAAGCATAGACCTGCAATTGTAATTGATGAGACTAAAATTGCTGTTTTGACTATGATGGTTACGACGAAACAAAAGAATAATCCATATTGTATCGCAATAGATGATTGGAAAGAAGCTGGCTTGCCACAAAAATCATGGGCTCGAATTGATCGGATTATTGAAATGGATGAATGGCGAATGGATAGAAAAATTGGAAATTTGTCAGAAAATGATCTAAATAAATTTATCCAGCTGATAGTAGAATTTTCTACAAATACAACGCATGATTTTTTGTTAGTTGCTATTAGTGATGATAAGGGGAGGTATTTACAGACTTTCGATGAACGATGGAACTGCCAGTTATTTCCGTATTTTAGAAGTACTGAGTCAAATAAAGAAAATGTTGATCAATGTGTTAGCAAATTGTTAAAGACGAATGCTAGTACGAATTATGTAACACATACAAAGCACATAAAGTTTTCTGTGAGCGATGGTGTTTACAAGATTTATCATCATAAATTATATAGTTTGAAATTGAATACTATTCCTGATTATATGAGTGGAGATTCTTTTGAATTACAAGGAAAGCGGTGCTCTTGGATGTCAATAGAAGTAATGGAAAAAGATCCAAATATAATGCAAAAGAATGATGATATTGTTGCATTTGTAAAGGCGAAACTGGGAAATAGCATAAAATAACAGCAACAGGACTCCCCGCACCTCTCACGTTTGTGATGTGTCCCATGGGGAGACATTTTTTTAGAGAATAAGATTGAATAATCCAGGCAAACAAGTGCAAATAAAAATGCCTATCCTGTCGGCCAACAGGATAGGCGGTGTCCGTAAGGACATTTAACCTTGATGGGAGCATCCACTTTGGAGTGGGTGCTTTTCTTTTCCAATGTCAATATATCATATTTTCCCAAAATGTTCAACAAAAAATTAAAAATCGTTACGAATAAAAAGTCTTTTTAAGTTATAAAAAAACAGTAAAGCATTACTGTTAACGTAAAAAACTTTCGGAAAATAAATAATGCAAAAGGCATTTCCGGTGTATAAAGTTTTAAGTGACCAAACAAAAAACGAAAAAGAGAATTGCCTTATGTATAACAGTATAATCGATTTTACCGAAAATGACACTGCTAAAATTAGAAAAATTTTAGAAAAATATCCTTTTTCTGGAAATGCGCTTCGATTTGAGGAAGATTTGATGCGTGTATCGATTGAGTTTGATCGAAAAATTTATCAGGAATGCCTGAAAGAAATCATATATGGCACAATCAATGAAAGAAATTTTGATGGAGTAATGAGATTGCTCTTCAAAAATGTTATGCCTAGACAGATCAGGAATACAAGAAAAAGGAAGTAACGGAATGCGCACGATATATTAAAAATAACTGACTTAGGATCATGGTAAGGATTGATGATGGAGGAGCTATTTGGGAATCCAGTGAAGAAAGTCATATCAGCCGTGTTTTATCGGCAAGAAAGTCCATCCTTCCAAGGGGATGGAACAAAAAGGGTGTATCAGATAAGCCGCCTGTGTGTTGACATGGAAAGGGCAAAAAATGATTGATCTGATGGAATATCAGGATAAAAATCAGAGAAAGAAAAGCCTAATAGAATGTGAAGATCAATTGATTCAGGTTGTACAAAAAAGGAAAAGCAATTCTCATGGATGAGATCTATTATTAATAGCAGTGGAATTATCGTATAAGCATAGCGTATAGAACAAAGAAATTAAAAAGTATAGAAATATAGGAAAAGATGTAGTATAATAAGTTCAATTGAAAAGCTTGAAATTATTAAAGTGCTGGTCTGCTTACATTTTTCCGAAAAACAATTTACGCTATCAATCAATAAAGTTAAGGTTGTTAGGAATATGCGGAAGTGGTATAATTATAGTTATGATTGATAATATTTGGCATGATAGGAAGGATATTACTATGAATATACAGATTTTTGGAACAAAAAAGTGTGATGATACTAGAAAAGTAGAGATTTTTTCAAAGAAAGGGGCATTAAGTACCAGTTTGTTGATATGAAAGAAAAAGGTATGAGTAAAGGAGAATTTAATTCGGCAGCTTAGGCGAATGGTAGAATGGATAATATGATTAACTGGGAAGGAATAGATAAGGATAAGTTTGCTTTGATTAGGTATATTGTGGATGAAGGTAAGCTTGAAAAAAATCTTGAAAATCTACAAATCATCAAAATGCCAGTGGTCAGAAATGATAAGAAGTTCACATTAATAGGGTATCAGCTAGACATATGGAAGGGATGGGACTGATTAAGTATGCAGAAATGAGATTATAGGAAGTGCTATGACGCAGGAACAATACAAACAGGTTGCAGAATATTGGAATAAAAAGGATTGAAAGATTATGTCAAAGGAGCAGTTGAAAAAAACGGTAAGAAACTACATCAATGATAACAATGTATGTGTGTTGGCAACCAGAACTGGGGATTATGTTAGGTGCACACCGCTTGAGTATAGCTATCATGATGACAAATTCTGGATCTTTTCAGAAGGTGGGGCGAAGTTTATCGGACTGGTAAAGAATGAAAATGTCTGTCTTGCTGTGTTTGATGGATATGATCGATTCCATAATCTGAAGAGTGTACAGGTAATGGGGAAGGCAGAAATCATTGCACTGTTTTCAAAATGCTATAATGTCCATGCGAAATATAAAAAGCTTCCTCTTTTTGCATTAGAGCAGTTTGCGGCAACGGTGAACCTGATTTGCGTTACGCCGACGAAGATAGAAGCATTGTTCTCATATTTCAAAAAGGATGGATATGATGCAAGACAGATACTTGATTAGTGATTGTAAAACGTTATGTATTGTATAGAGTAAAATTTGGTTTGGACTATTGTTTGTATTTAGAAAGAAATGAAAACTACAGAAAAAATAATAGTTCATTGATCCAATGCTACAGTAGAATGGAGGTATAGCATGAACAGAACATTAACGGAAAAGAGATTAGAGGAATTACTTAAATATTCTGAAGCGGATATATGTGATTTTAAAGAAAGAATATATCATATGGAAGATGAAAGAAGTAGAATAAGTTTTCTTAAGGATATTTTGTCAATGGCGAATACGATTCGATATGAACCAGCATATATTGTTATTGGAGTTCGTCAAAAGGACGGACATAATGAATTTGTTGATGTGGATCCCAATGTTGACGAAAATAATTTTATTTCTTTTATTAAAGGGAATGTTGGTCCCGAATATCCAGAATTTACTTATTATACATTAAAGTACAAAAAACATTACATTGGTGTTTTTGAAATTGGATTATCCCAATATGGACCTTTTGTTTCAAGAAAAAACTTTAGAGAGAAAGTGAAAAAAGGAAAGGTGTATTATCGATATGGTTCAGTGAATACTGAGGCGGATGAAGCGAAAGTGCAAGAAATAGTACAATGGATGAAGTCTACTCAGAATGACAATTTTAAATTAATTTCAAAACATTTAGAATTAGAAAAACAAGATAACTTTAATTACATATTATTTATAGGGGATGATTATCACTATTCAAAACAACAATTAGAGATTATTTCAAATATGAAGTGGTCAATGATTATTGATTATACGAGAAATACAACTGAAAATGGTTTATACAGTTTTTTTCACAATGAAAGAATAAGCAGACACCCTATTACGCCGGAGGTAACAAGATTTCCAAAGTTTTATGAAGGAAAGACTTTATTTTGGTTTTTAGCTCCAAATTCGGATAAACCAGGTACGAATAAAATAGACACAAGATCATGGGGACAAAATTATTTTAACCATGTGAATTCATGTATTGGTCAAGTGATATCTTCATTAGAAAAAAAAGTCATTTTTATTAGTATGTATACTGGAGAAAATAAAAATGCTTCTGTAAATAATTTGGTTTGGGCTAATTCAAAAACCCCATTATTCTTTAAACATATAGATATTTCATTTGGTCAAAAATTTAATATAAATGACGAAAGGCAATATGTTGAAATGCAGTGCTTGTGCGAAGATGTTTGCAAAGCGTTTGCTCATAACAAAAATGTATTTTTAGGTGAGGAGAAGTACTGTTTGCTTCAAAATGAACAGTATTTGGTAAATAACCCAACATGGATACATGAAGAGATGGAGCCACTATATATCAATATTGAAAATATGGATGAATTTCGATTAAAAACCACTACATCTTATTTTCAAGGACGTGAAATTCAGTGGAATGAGTTAAATCCATGTATTGCAGCAAAAAGAAGAAAATTCAAAGAATTAATAGATAGGGTTTCTGATACATTGAAAAGAAATAATTCTTATTCATATTTAATTGAGATTGACTATGAAGCAGGAGCCGGAGTTACAACTGTTATGCGTATGATTGCATGGCATTTTTATGAGACAATCCCTGTCATAATATTAAAACAGTATTCTAAAGATGGGACAAGAGAACGATTGCGCTCACTGTCTAAGGATGTTAAGAGGCATCGAATGCTTCTGGTGATTGATATACATGATTTTGATGTTCAGTTGATAAATGAACTGATGCGTAATTTGGATGTAGACAATATACCAGTCACAATTATATTTTCAAGAAGACATATGGGAGGGAAAGTTGATAATTATTTAGAGGAACAATTGAAGGGAAATGAAATAAGTGCATTTGAGCTTATTTACAATAAACAAATTGATGGTTTAGAAATCTCAGAAAAAGAAAAACAGGTTAGAAAAGAGACAATAAATAATATACAAAATATTGAATCCAATATGGTGACACCATTTATGTATGCATTGTGTACATTTGAAGATTCTTTTATAAAATTATCAGATTATGTTCGTGAGCATATTGGGAATATGTCTGAAATTCAAAAAAAAATTTTATTATTTATTTCTTCAATTCATTATTATACTGGAATGGAAGTACCTATGGTAATGGTAGAAAAGCTTATTGCAAAGGAAAAAACAACAACATTACAGCATGTTTTGTCAAAAAATCAATGTAGTATACTTCTTATAAGCGATACGGGGGTAAAAACGATACATCATAGTGTGTCAAAAGAATTGCTTAAACAAACATGTTCCCATGGAATGAACAATGAGAAAGCATGGAAAAACAGATTGGTGGATGCTTTTATTTCAGTGATTGAAGAACTTGAAGTGTTTAAGACTAATGAGAAAGCAATGCGTATTTTGAAGGCTTTGTTTTTAAATCAACAACCATCAAAGGGTAATGATGTTGTTGATCAGAAACATTTTTCATATGCTGTGGATGATCTAACGAATGATGTTGCTAAAAAGAAGATATTAACACTGCTTTGCAATAAATTTGAAGAGAATCCATATGTTTATAGCAATATGGCGCGTTATTATCATTATATAGAAGAGAATGAGGATTTGGCATTAGAATATATACAAAAAGCACTAGATATTTCAGAAGATTATACATTTTATCATCTGAAGGGGATATCTCTTGCTAAAAAAATGAGAAACTATATTCAGGGCAATGTAAATGAAATAAAAGAAGAATATCCGTCGTTTGTTAGAAAAATAGAAGGTGCATTAGAGGAAGTGGAAGTGGCGTATGATAAATCAATTGAATTGAATGTTGGAAATACAGCAGCATTTACCTCAAAAATGAATTATTTATTGTCAATTATTCGGGATGTTCAAAAATATATTTGTCCTAGTATGTCTGTCCCGCAGATGATAAAGACTGAGAAGTACTCGTGGTGTAATGATTATATCGCAAAAGTACAAGAAACTATTGAGAGCATTCGAGCAATTGATTTGTATATGAATATGAATCACGAGGAAATAATAATAAATTACGAAAATCAATTATTGAGTTTGGAGGGTGACTTATCTGAAGCAATAAATGGATGGAGTAATTTACTGGGCAAGAAGGATGTTTATCATCCAACTATTAGGAAAAATTTGTTATATGGATATTATCAACAATGTAATAAAGATTGGACAACATTACAACCTAATAAATGTAAGTATGTTCGAAAACTTATAGTGGATAATATTCAAGAGCAACCAGATAGTGCCAATAATATAGTTCAATGGTTTGATTTTGCACGCAACTTTGAAAGTGATTTAAATAAAACGTTGAATTATTTTGATCAATATGTTATGAATCCCGATATTGAGTATTACTATCGTGCAATGCTTACATATTTTGTATATGGTATGGAAAATGAGGATAGGACATATATAAAACGTGGTATGGAGTATAGTAATAAATGTGAAGAGATGGCAAGAGAAAAACCTAATAGGCGAGTTTTGTTAGATGTTTACAATTCAAGAGAAAAACATCTGAAAAAAATTGAAAAATTCAAAAAATATCTTTCAAAAAGTAGTGATTATAATTCGGCTTTGGCTCTTGTTCCTAAGGTAAAAGGTCGTATTGCAAGAATTGACAAGCCTGAGATTGGATGGATTAATATAGAGGGATTAGACACAGAAATCAAGTTTAATCCGAGTTACAATTCGGAACGGATATACCGTTGTACCAAAGATGAAGGTGTGAAGGTTGAATTCGTATTAGGATTTAGAGCAGAAGGTGTTTTTGCTTTTTCTGTTTCAGATTTGGAATTTAATTAAGTTGATTATTTTTTTATGTAATAGTTATATCTCTTGGGGATAGAAGAGTAAGATTTTGATTCTAATATCCCATTGGCGAATAGGCGGTTCGAAAGAGATTTTGTATCGCAACAAAATAAACCACCGGCTATGCCGGTGTGACCCGCATTAGCTTTAGCTACAAGAAAAACCTCCTATGTTGTATAATAGAGTTGGTTCGCCAACCACACTAAAAACAACATAGGAGGTATCCGAAATAGACATGAATAGTTTAGCACATACAAAGTGGGAATGCAAATATCATATTGTATTTTTACACCAAAGTTTCGTAGAAAAGTTATCTATGGACAGATAAAAGCGGATGTGGGTAATATTCTAAGTATGCTTTGTAAAAGGAATTGAAATAATAGAAGCAGAATGTATGCCGGATCATGTGCATATGTTTGTTAGAATTCCACCCAAACACAGCATATCGCAGATAGTAGGTTATTTGAAAGGAAAGAGTTCTCTTATGATATTTGAGAGGCATGCAAATCTCAAGTATAAATATGGGAACAGACACTTTTGGTGTCGAGGCTACTATGTAGATACGGTGGGAAAATGCAAAGAAAATACAGGAATACATGCGTAATCAGATTCAAGAGGATTTGGAGTATGCCTAAATGTCGTTGAAAGAGTACATTGACCCGTTTACGGGTGAGCCGGTAAACCAGGGCAAAAAATAAAAGAGCCTAAGGGGCTCAGCCAGTAAATGTAGTGCGGTTGGTGAATTTTTTCAAGCGTCTTTAGGCGCAGGCAGGGAATAGCGGCTTATAGTTGCAGAACAAACCACCGGCTAAGCCGGTGGTCATGACTCAAATTTCCCTATCAGTACCGGTAATTTACCTTCCAGGTTCTTTTTATTAAACACTTGCATTGATATATTTTAATTGTTCGTAAGGGAAAGTGATACAAAAAGATTTAGTCATGTGATACAGGAACCATATTACATGGCAACAGATAAAGTCAGGAAATAAATATGCAATGACGAAAGATAGTAGAAGATTTGAATTTACTTATGGCTATGACGATACTGTTACAGTAGCTATGCAGGAAGGAACATATCAATGGGAGGATATTGTATTTGTGGCCTTTAGTGAGCTCTGTGGTGACTGCCTGTTTAGAAAGTCCAGAACGGTAATCGTATTGAGCAAAACAGAATACAATGAGAGTTTCCCGATTCTTGCCATTGTACCAATGACGCGAATCTTAAAAGGACTCGACAGTAAGTATCATGTTTTCATTGATCGGGAGGACTGCAACAATGAGCTGAATACATCAGGAATGTGTATGCTGGGGCGTTGTCAGACAATTAACAGACGGCAGATCAAACATGAGATGGGGCATGTTTATGATGAACGGTTGCAGCAGAAGATTTGCAACGGATTGGTATTTAATTTACAGTTTATGGACTATGTGGAAGGGCGTGAAGAGCATGTTTTAGTATGACGGATTAGTAATGGTAGGACAGAGGATTTGTAATTTGCGTATTGAGGCAGGATATGGATTGGTTGAGTTCAGCGATGAAATTGGAATGAATTATATAATGGCGACCGCAGGTTCTGCCAACATTGAAGAGTTTGGATAAGTAAAGTGCTGAAAAGTCAGCTAGGGTAAAGTTTTTGTAGGAAAATAAAAAAATAGAAAGCACCAGATTCCTGTGTTAGGATTGAAGTTGACAAGACAAAAATTCAAGGAGGGTGCTTTCATGATTAACAGTATACAACATTTTCGAGAAAAAGGGGTAAAGAATTTAACAGAAATATTTAGCAATTATACGGATGACCTTACCAAGTTTGCAGAAATGGTTTATGGAGTGACTAAAGAGGTAACGAAGTTAGGGCTTTCCCTGATTGAAGAAGAATTGGAAAGTTATGATGAATTGTTGCGTAAACGGCAGGATCTGCGAAAAGGATGGTATATTGAACGCCGGGATGAAACGAAGCTTCTGACCAGCCTGGGAGAAAGCTGCTACAGCAGGACGTATTTTCACAATAAAGAAACGGGGGAATATTGCTATCTGTTAGACCGTCTCATGGGCTTGGAATCGCATGTTCGTATTTCGGAAGATGCGGAAGCCAGAATACTGGAGGAGGCTGTGGAAAGCAGTTACCGAAAAGGCGGAATCAATGCCTGCATCGGGGAACAGGAGGTAAGCAAGGAAACTGTAATGAATAAGCTTCATACCCTTGAGTTTCCGTTACTGGAGCCGCTGAAGGAGAAACGCAGAGTAAGCCGTCTGTATATCGATGTAGATGAAGACCATGTTTCGCTGCAGTATCTTGAGAAAAAGGGTGACATTAAAAAGCCCCGCGTTAATATCGTTATGCCAAAGCTTATCTACGTCTATGAGGATGTAAGTTTCGATGGGAGTAAGCATGAACTGGTAAACTGCCATTACTTCGGTGGGGATTATGCCGGGACGGAAGGAACGAAAGAACTATGGCAGGAAGTGTTTGATTTTATTACAGAGAGTTATGACGAGGAAGTGCTGGAGAAAATATATATAAACGGAGACGGAGCAGATTGGATTAGAACGGGAGCAGGAATGCACGCCAAAGCACGTTTTGTTTTGGATCGTTTTCACATGCATAAATATATCATATCAGCAACAAGCCACCTGAAAGATTCTGCACAGGATGCCCGAAGCGAAATCTACAAAGCCATTAACGGAAAACGGAAATGGGCGGCGGAAGAAGCATTTGATAAGATTCTGCATGTAACAGAGAGTAAAACAAAAGCAAAGGCAGTAGAATCCGCAAAGAATTATATTCTGGGGAACTGGACAGGAATTATGGAATCCGTGAATACTAAGGATAAGAGCCTGCAGTGCAGCGCAGAGGGACATGTGAGCCACATTTACTCAGACAGACTGAGTTCAAGACCACTGGGATGGAGCAGAACCGGTGCAGATAAGATGGCAAGGCTGCGTATATACCGCCAGAATAAGAGGGATATACTGGAACTGGTGCGATACCAGAAAAAAGAACTGCCACTAGCTGCAGGTACAGAAGAAGTGATATGTTCAGCAACGCAGATGCTGTCAGCGGAAAGACGCAACAGAAACAGGCTTGGAAAACTGGAAGATATGCCGGTATACAGTATTCCGTACCCACAGATAAAAAAGATAGCGGCATTAAAAAATCATATATGGGGATTGTAAGAAAAGAAAAAATCGGATATAGTAAAGACAGTTACCAAATCTGAAACAGGACACAGGTGTAGTCTACTTACTACCTTCCGACAGTAAATTTACCCCATCATAATGGATAAAAATATTGTGATTTTTTGTCTAATGGAGTATAATGAGATTATATAACAAATACTTGGAAAGAGGGAAAAAGATGAAAAATAGAAAGTGGATAAAGAGAATAATTGTTTTAATAAGTGTTATTTGTTGTGTGGGAATATGTTTGATTGTTACTAAGAATAAAAACACAACACGAATTGAATGGATTCACGAGCTATCAGAGAGATTTAATAAAGATTTTGAAATAGAAGAATATGGAGATTATGAGTTTACAGACTTAGATAAAGATTCAAAATATTATAAGGATGCTTTATGGGCAAAAAGTTTAGGGCTATTTGAGGATGAAAGTATAGAGCCTAACGATGATGCTACGAGATCATTTGCAGCATATACTTTAAATAAATGTCTGGGGTTGCAATTGGCTCAAGATGATGCATATACATATTTGGATGTTGATAAAGTTGCTTATCCAGAGTATGATCAGTTAGCAGTAAAAAGAGGCTGGTTTGAATTGGATAATGGTTTTTTTAATGAGAAAACAGCTATTACTGACGAAGAAGTAACTACGATGTTAAATGATGCAGACCATATTGTGTCTTTAGGCATAATTGATGAGAAACATGAGAATATATATAAATACGCAGATGGAGTCAAGGAGTTACCAAAAGATACGTCATTTCAGATTGCTAATGATGAAAAAAGTATTACATTTGAAAGTGATGATACGGTGATACAGAGGGGCGATAATTTTGTGGTTTATAATAATTCTCTTCCTATGGCATTTATAGCAAAGAGAGTTAAATATGAGGGACACAAATGTGTTGTTAATGTTGAAAAAGCAGATAATGACGTATTTGAAAATGTTGATGAACAGGGTGTTATTGATTTATCTGCTAAAGGAGTGGAAGTTCTTGAAAATAATGGAATAAAATTGAATTCTACAACTATTGTTGAAGGAGAAATGGGAAGTGTAGATTATTCGGATGGTAAGATTTCTATGTCAACTTCACTAGGCGATTCAAAAGCAGGAGCTTACCTTTCTAATCTTAAATTAAATCATTCTTTTTCTGAGAATGGATTTACAGTGTCTATTAGCGGAAACTGGGGATTTAATAGCACATTGAGTTATAAAGAAGCAATAATTGATGATGTTCCATTGTGTAAAATCAGGGTTCTTGGTGTAGGAGTTATCAAGGCGTCACTTTCAATGTCACAGGGAATGGAAATGTCAGGTAGTATGTCTGGAACTTTTTGTGCCGGTGTTACTGTACTTAATGATGGTACAATACGTGCTATTAACGAAAAGACAGTTAATAATTCTGTTGTTTCTGGGAAAGGGAGCATAGAAGCTGCATTTAAGGTAAGTGCAGGTGTGGATATTGTTGCAGCGGCGGCAGATATATATGGAGAAGTAGGATTAAAGACGCAGTATACATCTCAAGTTAAAGAAAATACACAAAAACAAACCGTTCATTGTCAGGATTTTAAGTATTATGTTTTTTTGGCTGTAGGAGCTGAAGCAAAATATTACGCATTTTGGACGGGAAAAATGCAGACTCTTGCCAGTAAAGAATTAAGAATGGACGCTGAAAATAATAATGCACCATATATTATACAAATTCATTTTGAAGATGGGGAAAAAGTTAGTTCATGTACGATGGGGATGAATGTTGCTGACTTGTCTTTTGGCGGAACAACAGTAAATACGGGCAGCACAATATTGAATGAAGAAAGAGAACGAAAAATTGAGACAGATGTGACACTGGGATATGATGTGGTTGTTCCAGCTGATATGACTGTAACAAGTAATATTAATTTGAACGGACATGCGTTGACAGTGAAGGGAAACCTGATCCAGGAATCCGGACAAATGTATCTGAATGTAGATTCCAAACTGAAAGTGGAGGGAGATTACAGGATACAGAAAGAAACAGACGGAGAAGGTGAGGAAAAGACGTATACGGAATCTGCAGGTTGTATTTATATGGCCGATGGGGAAATGGAGATAGATGGGGATTTTGTGACAGAGTCTACTAAGAATGTTGGCTGGTCAAGTACAATTAGCAGTTATTCGAATACTTTTGATGGTGGAAAGATAAGATTGAAAGGAAATTTAAAGCAGTTAGAATCAAGAAATGAGAATAATGTGAATGCGACGGTAAAAGGGAATTTGTACATATCCGGAGCGGAAGTAGAATTTTGTGGAACAGAAAAACAGGAAGTCTATTTTGAAAATCCGGAAGACAGTTACCTGGAAAAACCTGTGTTTACCAATAGTAATGTAGAATTTCCAAATGGACTGCATGGCTGGACACTGATGCGGGATGAGGAGATTATAGGCAACCGTTTTATCGGTGATATTAATTTGAACGGACATGCGTTGACAGTGAAGGGAAACCTGATCCAGGAATCCGGACAAATGTATCTGAATGTAGATTCCAAACTGAAAGTGGAGGGAGATTACAGGATACAGAAAGAAACAGACGGAGAAGGTGAGGAAAAGACGTATACGGAATCTGCAGGTTGTATTTATATGGCCGATGGGGAAATGGAGATAGATGGGGATTTTGTGACAGAGTCTACTAAGAATGTTGGCTGGTCAAGTACAATTAGCAGTTATTCGAATACTTTTGATGGTGGAAAGATAAGATTGAAAGGAAATTTAAAGCAGTTAGAATCAAGAAATGAGAATAATGTGAATGCGACAGTAAAAGGGAATTTGTACATATCCGGAGCGGAAGTAGAACTTTGTGGAACAGAAAAACAAGAAATCTATTTTGAAAATCCGGAAGACAGTTATCTGGGAAAACCTGTGTTTACCAATAGTAATGTAGAATTTCCGAATGGGTTGCATGGCTGGGGCTTAACACAGAATGTTACGTTAGATAATTCTGTAAAATCTACTTTTGGTACGTTTGATTTGAATGGGTATTCTCTTACAATAAATGGTGACTTAGTACAGACATCAGGAACAATGAATATCCATGCAGGACAACTAAATGTAAGTGGAAATTATGAAATTGAAAGTGAAACAGTTGACAAAAATACAGGTAAAGTTTGTAAAACAAATTCGCTAGGTGTATTGTTAATGACCAGAGCAACAGATATGGTTAATATTGGTGCTGACTTTGTTATGCACTCAAGTACCAGTCATAGTGGGAAATTAACTGCAGGAACTATGTATGTAGGCGGAAATTTCAGTCAAAAGAATGGAAGTGAGTATGGATTTTGTGCGTCAGGCACACATACAGTTGTGTTAAATGGTAAGGCTGTTCAAAATGTATTATTTGAAGGTGCATATAGCAAGTTTAATAACTTATTACTAATCGGTGATAAGAAAGCAAAGTATGCATTTAAGCCGGATAATTGTTGGAACAACATTTATGAAGAGGTAAAAGTTACAGGTGTATTGATAAATGAAATTAATAAAGGAATATATCCTGGAGAATCAATACAGTTGGAAGCAGTTGTAGAAGGAGAAAATAATCCTCCTCAGGATGTTATATGGAAAATTAGTAACAGCACAAAATCATCAATAACTACAAAAGGAGTATTAACTGTATCTAAAGAAGAAACGGAAAGAGAATTAATTATTACAGCAACGTCTGTTTTAGATAAGAAGCAGTATGGTGAGACGGTTATTAAGATATTATCAGAACCGGTTGTAGTACCGACTCCGACACCAATAACAGAGCCAAGTGCAAAACCGACAGTAACACCAGTTACCAGTCCAACAACAAGACCAGGCGCACAGCCTACAATAGTGCCAAGCGCGGGACCGACAGCGGCACCGAGTACAAATCCAACAACAGAGCCAAGTGCACGGCCGACAGTGGCACCAAGTACAAGTCCAACAACAAGACCAAGTGCACGGCCGACAGTGGCACCAAGTACAAGTCCAACAACGAGACCAAGTGCACGGCCGACAGTGGCACCGAGTACAAGTCCAACAACAGAGCCAAGTGCAAAACCGACAGTAACACCAGTTACCAGTCCAACACCAGTACCAAGTGCACGGCCGACAATACCACCAAGTGCAAGTCCAACCATAGAGCCAAGTATAAAACCGACAGCGGCACCGAATACAAGTTCAACAACAAAGCCGGGTGCAGAACCTACAATAGTACCAAGTGCAAAAGCGACCGTATCACTGAGTGCTGCTCCAAGCATAAAACCATCAGAAAAAGAGTCAATACCGAACTCTGCAAATGTGGCAAAGGTCAATAAAATAAAACTAAAGAACATAAAGAAAAAAACGGTTTTGGTGGTAATTGGTAAAGTGAACAACGCTGCTTTATATAAAATACAATACTCTACCGATAAAAGGTTTAAAAAGTCAGTTAAGTCCAAGAAAACAAGTAAGTTATCCTGTAAATTGACTAAGCTTAAAAAGGGTAAAACTTATTGGATAAGAGTATGCGCTGTAAATGGAAAGATTCAAGGTAAATGGTCTAAAACCAGGAAGATTAAGATTAGGAAATAGTGTATTGCAAGTAGTTTCCTTATTTTATAAGTCTTGGCAGGACGGTTATTTTATCAGACTTTTATTTTGGAGGTTACTCTGTTGAAATAAGGGGGCTGCCGCACTAAGATTAGTGTGGCAGTTCCTATTTTTGAAGGAGTGGGGGACGATGGATGGGAAAAACCACAATCTTGTTACAAGTCCTGTATTTGGGACAGCAAATTTGTATAATTGGAGATATAGAAACAATGAATGCCTTATAGTTTAATAGACAAGGAGAGAGAAGATGAAGTTAGGCTGGGTAGATTTTTCAAAAGAAGATAGACAGAAAGCACTGGATGTGATCAATCTTTTAAGTGAGAAAGGTGCAGTTGATGAACTGGGGATCGGTATTGTACGAGATGCATTTGCCAATTATTTTTTTTCGGGGACATCTACCATCCAGACCAGGGCAAAGTATTTTCTGATCGTACCTTACGTGCTTAAAGAGGCAGTTACAGGAAAATATGGAAAAGATCCAAACCGTATATTAAATCGAATTGATGCAGAGGAAAAAGAATGCGGCAGGATGCTTCTTAAAGCGGATCCGAATGTGGAGGGTGTGATCGGAAAGCGAATGCTCCCGACAGGATGGGTGGCAAGAAAACCGTCTGATATTTATTGGAATGGAATACGTACCTATGGTATCTTTTGCGAGTATGGGTTGTCTATTCCGGAGTATATCGCCCTTGCTATGAGGTTAAGAGAACAGAAGGCATCTGCCGGACTTGGCAATCGGAAAGATGATGCAGAAGAAAATGAAAAAGATGATGCAGATGCGGGAGATATTGCAAATATTCAGTTTTGGGATCTGCCAATATACGAAGAAAACTGGCGGGATGATCTGAAGATTGAGCTGACAAAAAAAGAGGCATTTTATTTGGATAAAAAGATTCAGAAGTCTACGAAAGGAACTTTGCTGGAGTTTATATTAAAGAATCACATTGATCTTAATGAATATAAAGATTTTTCTTCTATGGCAGCAGATCTATCGCAAAAGGTAGAACCGGAACTTGCCTATATGATGCATCTTGCCTGTGATTTTAACAATCTGGTGTATATGGCAAGAGTACGCTATAATGTGATGCTTTCGGAAGGGGAAAATGTCATTGCCCTGGATAGATGGAAGCAGTTGGAAACGCAGTGTAGTAGTTATGCGGCCGTAGATCTGAAAGCTGTGTTTGAAAAACTGCGGCTGCAGAATCCGGCAACATTACTCTTTTTGATGAAACTGCAGGAAGCATTTGTAAATCAGGATATAGATATGGTGGATCAATTGATAAAGAAAAGAGAAATCCAATTAAAGGGCGTAAAACGGGCGAAACTTAACAGACCCAAAGAGTTTGATCCTTCCGTATGGGTCGGAGGAGAAGAATTGGATTATCGTTTCTCAGATACCAAAAGGATCATCAATGATATTTATGCCGGGGAGGTGAGCGCAGATGTTTAGACCGGATTCAAATGAGGACAGAACAAATTACAGTGAAATCTTGATGCCGCCGGAAGGATATCGGCTTGACAAAGCGGTAGGTACGACATATTCTCTTGATTTAGAGGCTTTAACTGCGGTGTCAATCAGTCTGGGACTATCGGAAGAAGCAGATAGTAAACTGATGCACAATTCAATCAGTATGCTCAATGCATTGCAAAAGATATCCGATAAGATTTTGATTTTTTGTGAGGCAGGGCAGATCAAGGTTCCCGCTAAACCAAATGCATTGTCAATTCTTTTGGAAAAGATGGTTGTTGAAGTGGCATTGCCAAAGGACCGGCAGCTGGGAAGATATCCGGCATTCCATCCGAAGACATGGGTGTTATCCTATGTGAATGAAGTGGGAGATAAGAAATATCGTTTTGTGGTATTGAGCCGAAATCTTACTTTTGACAGAAGCTGGGATATCAGCTTTTCTATGGACAGCAGCAGTTCTGTTCGACAGAAGGAAAAGACAAAACCAATGATTGACTTTTTGGAATATTTGACAGGAAATGTAAAGAGTGCTATGCAGGATGCAGGGAAAAAGAGAAAACTCATACGTTCTCTTATGTCAGAATTACAATTCGTGTCATTTTCGCCGGATAGTAAAGAGTTTGGTGAAGATTTTCAGATCCTTCCACTCGGTATCGGAAAAAATGCGTATTCTATGAAAGAGGATGCGTTGTTCTGCAAGAATAAAAATAGTTCAAATTATACTTTTAGCGAGTTAGTGGTTATGTCGCCATTTGTTTCCGGCAGTATAATATCGGATTTTAATGCGGCAGAAAGAGGGGGATCGGGATGCAGAAGAACATTGATTACGAGACGCTCAGAACTTGGAAAGTTAAAGAAGACGGATATCGATAATTTTTCTGTTTATGTTCTCAAAGATGACATTGTAGATGGAGAAGAGGCAATTTCAGATGAATTTGCAGAAAAGCAGAAACAGGACATTCATGCCAAGATCTATCTGCGGAGAAAAAATTCGGATGTTGATCTTTATCTTGGTTCAATGAATGCTTCATTTGCGGCAGTCAACAAAAATGTAGAAATGATGTTATGGCTGGGGACAAAGAGTAGGTATCTGAATGGACAGAAATTTTTGGAAGACATTTTTTGTGGTAAGGATGAGGAGAAGAATCCATTTGAAAGAGCAGAGATATCGGAACCGGAGCATGACACAGAAAATGAAAACCATGAGCTGTTAGAGCAGATGATCAAGGATTTGTGCCGTGTAAAGAAAAGTGCTGTGATCGTGCCAATGGAGGAAAAGGCGGACAGATACAGAATAACGGTTTATTTTGAAAGGCTGGAAAAAAATGGAAATATTTACATGTCGCCCTATGCTTCCAAGCAGACGAAAGCAATAAATGAGCAGGTAGAGTTTACAGATCTTGAAACGTTACAACTTACAGAGTTTTACGAAGTAATTGCAAAACAGGGAGAAGCCGAGATCCGAAGGATCATTATGATACCGACAACAGGGTTTCCGGAAAATAGAGAAAATGCGGTAGTAAATAGTGTGGTAAAGGATCAAAATTCTTTTGTAGAGTATATTGCTTTTGTACTGGGGGACGATTATCTTGCTTCTATGTTAGAGAGAAAGCAGATAGGCGAATCCGGGTTTTTCAGAAATTCGCACAATGTGTTACCCGCTCTGTATGAGAAGATGTTAAAAACTTCGGTAGATGAGCCGGAAAGATTGCGGGATATCGGATATATACTCAGAATGGTAACGGATAAAGAAATTATACCGGATGAGTTCCGCTCACTTTATGATACATTTTGTAAGACATTAAAAATCAAAGGATAAGAGGTGGAATGAATTATGTTACAGTTTGATATTGATACAGTGGAAAAGAATACATTGAAGGGGCTGAAAGATTTTCAGCGTGCTACGGTTGACCGGGTAGATTACCTTTTCAGACAGGGGCAAAACCGTGTGCTGGTGGCAGATGAAGTTGGTATGGGAAAGACCTTGATCGCCAGAGGAACAATTGCAAAGACGGCACGACTTCGGATCGAAGAAAAAGATGACCTGTTCAAGGTAGTTTATATCTGTTCGAATCAGAATATTGCAAACCAGAACATCCGCAAATTAGATGTGACGGGAAAGAATGTAATAGATTCTGTATCGGATACCAGATTATCCATGCAGCATTTGAAAATAATGGAACAGGAGAACAATCTGTTTATAAAAAAAGGGTTTATTCAGCTGATTCCACTTACTCCGGAGACTTCTTTCCGCATGACTTCCGGTGGTGGAAGTGTTCAGGAGAGAGCGCTTATGTTTTCTATTCTTGTGCGGATACCGGAATTTAAAAGCAACAAGACATCCTTGGAACGATTTATGATGTTAGATGCTGTCAAGGCCTGGGATTCAGAAAAATGGAGTTTTGAATGTCGAGTATCAAATTGTGAAAGAACGACTAAGGGGAAATACCCTGCTAATGTGATTCAAAAGATTATGGATTACGAGGAATATCCGGAGATCAGAGATATACTGCTGAATCATTTACAAGAGAGACGGTATCGAAAGAAACAGCTTACGTATTCCAATTATTATGTGATGAATAAACTGCGTGTGATGTTTGCAAGAATCAGTGTGTCTATGCTCAAACCGGATCTTGTAATTATGGACGAGTTTCAGAGATTTAAGTTTTTGCTTTCATCGGATGATAGTGAGATTGGAATATTATCTCATAGTTTTTTGAGCGGACATGATACCAGAGTCCTCCTCTTATCTGCAACCCCATATAAGTTGTATTCCACCTTGGAAGAAATAGATGAAACCCCGAATCAGTTAGATGAACATTATGCAGAGTTTTTTCAGGTAATGGATTTTCTATTTGATGATCCCAAAAAAGATACAAAATTTCGCGAAGTGTGGAGAAATTATTCGGTAGCGCTAAATGAATTAAAAGCAGGGGATAGTGCTATCATCCGCGTGAAAGAACAGGCAGAGAATGCTATGTATCAAGGGGTTAGCAGGACAGAGCGTATTTCAGTGATGGATTCCGGCGATTACACGGATGACAGCAGCGTAAATAATCATCTGTGTATTAATGAGAATGATATAAATTCTTATCTTCAAATGGCGAAACTGTTAGGGAATACGGATATTACCCAGTCGCTTCCGGTTGATTATGTGAAAAGCTGTCCTTATCTGATGTCCTTTATGAGAAATTATAAGATAAAGGAGCAGGTGGAAAAATATTTTAAAAAGTATCCGAATGAGTTCCCGGCAGAAAGGACGCAAAACCTTTTATGGCTTAACAAAGCAAAGATAAATCGGTATGACGAACTGCCACAGACCAATGCCCGGTTGAAAACATTGATGGAAAAGGCATTTACGAATGGCGCAGAGAAATATATGTGGGTTCCTCCGTCAAAACCATACTATGAAATGAGAGGTGCTTATAAAAACAGCAGCAATTTTTCAAAAATTCTTGTCTTTTCAGCGTGGGAGATGGTTCCGCGAATGATCGGAGCAATGGTTTCTTATGAGGCGGAACGGCTTACCATAGGAAAACTCGTTCATAAGAGCAAAAATCAGGACAAGAAAAATACAGGATATTTTTCGGATGGTTCTAAAAGATATCCCGTTTCAAGATTACGTTTTAATGTTTCGAATGGGGAAGTAAAAGGGATGAGTCTCTTTGCACTGCTGTATCCGTCAAAGACATTGGCAGAATTATATTCTCCGATCGAATCACTCAATAAAAATCATTCGTTAGAGCAGATAGAAAAATCCATTCGTGCTGTGCTGCGGAAAAAATTGGCTCAGATTGACGCAAATTATGGTTCTGCGTCCAACAAAAGAGTGGATGAAAGATGGTATTATCTGGCACCGATGCTTATGGATGGGGTGAAATATGCTGCAAATTGGATGGATGACAAAGAGATGGATAAGGACACAGAAGATACCACTTCCGAGCAGAAAAAGAAAAATTCCAAAAATAAGAGAAACAAGGGATTTCTTACGCATATTGACAAGTTAAGAAAATATCTGAACGCCCCCGATTCGATCAAATTAGGAAAACAACCGGAAGATCTGATGGATACACTTGTAAATATGGTGCTTGGTTCGCCGGCAGTCTGTATTTACCGTTCGAATGGAAAGAACACCGGAAGAGCGACGGCTCTGGCGAAGGTATTTGTCAATAATTTTAATCTGCCGGAATCTACTGCTATTATTGATCTGACTTATGGAAGGTGCAAAGACGATAATTCCCACTGGCAGAATGTGCTGAAATACTGTAAGGATGGCTGCTTTCAGGCAATGATTGATGAATACATACACATGCTTGGTGAAACCGTAGGTTTACAGACAATTGGGGAGAAGCATGAACTGGTGCATAAAATGATGATGGAATCTCTTAGGATTCATACGGCAACGTATGTGGCAGATACCTATACCTCTTTTAAGAATCGTATTAACGGAGAAACGAAAAACAGAGAGGGGTGCCGGATCCGTTCCAGTTATGCCGTTGGATTTACAAAAGATACCGGGGATAATTCCAAGGTAGTCATGCGGAAAGAAAACATCAGAAATGCATTTAATTCGCCGCTTCGTCCATTTGTACTTGCAACAACTTCCATCGGACAGGAAGGACTTGATTTTCACAATTACTGTCGTGTGATCATGCACTGGAATCTGCCCGGCAATCCGATCGATCTGGAGCAGCGAGAAGGACGGATCAACCGTTTTAAGTGCCTTGCTATCCGGCAGAACGTCGCAGATAAATACGGACAGCCGGGAAAGATAATATTTAAACATGATATATGGACAGAAATGTTTAAGGCGGCAAAGGCAGAGAGGCAAAAAGGGCAGTCAGAACTCGTTCCATTCTGGTGTTTTGGAAAAAATCAGAATGTGAAAATTGAAAGAATTGTACCAATGTATCCTATGAGTAAGGATGAGATCAAATATGAAAGGCTGATTAAAATCTTATCGCTGTATCGTTTGACACTGGGGCAGGCAAGACAGGAAGAACTGCTGGAATATCTGTTCAAGGAATTTAAAGATACCAGTGGCTTGAAGAAGTTATTTATTGATCTCAGTCCATTTTCGAAAGAGAGGGAGCGTATAAAAGGTTAAAATTGATTATATCAGGTGCAGGTTTTTCTGCACCTTTTTGAATAAAAGCGAGTTAAGGGGGTAAAAATAATATCATAAGCAAAAAATACACCCTTAACTTGCTTTTTGCTAAATTGTATTGTATAATCATAATAGAATTGGAGGTGTAGTAATGAAATTGTATCCACGCGAAAATTACTTAAAAAAAATACGCGGATTTTACCATGATGCAGATATGATAAAGGTAATAACGGGAGTTCGCAGATGCGGCAAGTCTTCTCTAATGAAAACAATTATGGAAGAATTAGAAGAGCAGGGAATAGCAGATACAAATTTAATTATGATTGATTTGGATGCAAAGAAGTATAAACATATAAAAAACCCTGATTTATTGGAAAATGAAATTGATAAGTACAGTATGCTTCAGGGGATGAAATATGTGTTTATTGATGAAATACAGAATATAACAGGATTTGAAGAAGTGATAAATGCATATCGTGGGGAAGGGAATTACTCTATATTTATCACAGGTTCAAATTCGTATTTACTAAGTGGCGAGTTGATTACAAAATTAACTGGCCGGTATATTGAATTTGAAATGATGCCATTGTCATTTGAAGAATATGTTGACATGAAAAAATTTCTAGGCAAGAATGTAAATCAAAATCTTACTCAGGAATTGGATATGTATTTGCAAGAGGGCGGTTTTCCAAAGACCTTATTTTATGATAATCCGGAAGATAAGAGAACTTATATCAAGAGTATTATAAGTGAAATATTAGAAAAAGACATAAGGCGTAGAGTGAAGATAAATAATACTTCTGTATTTGAACGTGTACAGACATATCTTATAAATAATTTTGGCGCGACGACAAGCTTGACAAGTATGTTAAAAGAACTGCATAAAGCGGGAATGAATATCAAACGAGAAACATTAAATCGGTATATTCAAATATTGCTGGATGCGAAAATATTATATGAATGTAAGCGGTTTGATCTGAAATCAAAAAAATCAATTAGAGGAGAACAAAAATATTATTTATCGGATCTTGGATTTTATTTTGCAACGAATACAGATAATAGGATTAATTATGGACCGGCATTAGAAAATATAGTGTATGGTTATGCAAAAGCAAAAGGGTATGCAATTAGTATTGGAAGAATTGGCAGGTTGGAATGTGATTTTATTATGCGCCAGCAGATGACGGATTACAGTTATGTCCAAGTATCGATGACAATTATGGCAAGCAAAGAAACGGAAGATAGAGAATATTCGCCATTAGAAGCTATTGCAGATAATTATCCAAAATACGTGCTGACAAGAAATGATATGATTCAGAAACGTAATGGAATAATACACAGTAATATTCCTGAATTTATGGTAAATGGAGAATTGTTTTAGCAATCATAGCAATCCACAAGCAAAGGTGCAGATTTTTCTGCACCTTTTTGAATACAAATTTTTTCCTCCCCCACCCGACCAAATGTGTTATTATTTTATCTAATAGTTGTAGTACTTAATTTCAAGGCTTTGGAAGAAAGGAACATATCATGGATACGAAACTTGTCATACAAGCGAAAAAACATAATAAAGAAGCCTTTGTGAAACTGGTAGAGGAGAATCAGGCGAGTATGTATAAAGCCGCCATTGCCATTTTGCAAAATGACGAGGATGCCGCGGATGCGATACAGGAGGCGATCCTTGTCTGCTGGGAAAAGATTGGTTCTCTGCGGCATGCTGGATATTTCAAGACATGGATGATGCGGATTTTAATTCACCAGTGTTATGCGATTTATAATCAAAAGAAAAGGATGGTTGCGGCGGATCATTTGCCGGATGTGGCGGATTGCGCCGAACGATACGGAGAGATCGAGTGGCGGGAAATGTTAGGCTGTTTAAGTGAAAAGCAGCGCATTGTCGTGGAACTTTATTATGGACAGCAGTTTAAGGTGCGGGAAATTGCGGAGGCATTGCAAATTGGACAAAGCGCGGTAAAAAGCCGACTGCAGTCAGCGAGAAAAACGCTGGAACAGTATTATGATATCGGGAAAACGGCATCGGATGATGCGGACGATTGATAAATTGGAGGGATTGAGCATGGATACATATAAAAAATGGTTTGATGGGATTCGGGGAGACGAGGAAGTGCCGGAGGTGGTAAGGCAGACTGTTCAGGATACGTTACAGTGGCTGCCGGATGTGCCGGAAAAACAGCAAAAGAATAACACTTGGAAAAAATTAGCAGCTGCCGCGGCAGTGTTTGCTGTCATATGTGGTGTGCTGGTGGTAAATCCATCACTGGCGGCAAAACTTCCGGTTATTGGATCCATTTTTCAGCAGGTGGAGAAAGAGGCTGTTTACTCCGGCGAGTATACGGATTCAAAGAAGATCATACCGGAAAAAACGGGCAGTCTAAGTGCGGAGAGCCAGGGGATTAAACTGACGGCATCCGAAGTTTACTGCGATGGATTTTCGGTATATGTGACGATGCAGATGCAGGGCGAGGATATGGATTTTTCAAAAGAAGGGAAACGGATCTGTGTGAAAGCCCGGTACGGTTTCGACCAGCCAATGACGCGGGAAGATTCGGATATTCTGATCGATGGAAAATGTGTGGATAAGCATACATTTATCGGAATGATGAAATTTGATAAAACGGATGTCATTAAAAAAGATGGAACTCTTCAGATCCGGATTTTGACAATTTACAGGCAGGAGGAATCGATTTCCGGTTTGTGGGAATTTGAGATCCCATATACGGTCTATGAGGAGGGAAGCAGAGAGATAGCTGTCAATAAAAAGTTAAGCAGTCATTTGACGATAAAAAATGTATTTATATCTCCTTATCAGATTGTCGTATTTACAAAGGAAAGCGGGGGCGTGCACAGCCGGATTGCGTTGTTTGACCAAAACGGCAGGAAAATTTCTTTCGAAGAAATCGGAGAGAAAGAGGGGCAGTGGGAGCGGAAATTATATGCAAGAAGAGGGCGCGTGATAACGAAATTGTATGGCTATGTTACGACGGAAGAAGGGCTTGCATTGCAGAAGGCGAAAACGAGAAACGAGGCAAAACGCCTGTCCATGTATCAGTTTTGTGTGGACGTTTTATAAGAAAAGAGGATAATTATGAAGAAAAGAATAGGTATGGCAGTGGTTTTGCTGGCAGTAATGGGAACGATAATGGCAGCGGCAGCGTTTGTTTTGCTGCACAAAGATTCGACAAGAGTAGAACAAAGTCGTGAAACAATAAAGCAGGAAACAATTGAAAATGAGGGGAAAGCGTACGCAAGCCGGTACAAACTGCAAGTTTCGCTCGATACAAAAAAGAAAGTTCTTTCCGGAACGGTCTGCGCGACGATTAAGAACGCAACGGACGAGGATTTGAATCGTATTTGTGTACGAAACTGGGCAGCAGCCATCCTAAAGGGAACAACGGTGAAAACCGAGATTTTTTCGGCAAAAATAGGAAAAAAGAATTTGCAGATTACGAAAAAAGAGGATGCCTCGGTACTCTATTTATCCGCTGCAAACCGGCTTCTCGTGCCGGCTCGCAGCTTTGTCGATGTGGTATTTTCTTTTCGGACAGAGATTCCAAAGCAGAAAAACCGTTTTGGTTATGTTCGCTTTGATGGGCACGAAATGTATCAGCTTTCGTTTTGCTTTCCAAGTATATCTCTGTATCAAGAAGGAAATTGGAATGAAAATCCGTATTTAGGTGATAACGACGAAACGTATGTCAATGAGGCAGCCGATTACGACGTTACATTTTTGCATCCGAAAAAATATACCGTTGCAGCGACCGGCACGGAGTGTCCGGCGCAAGAGGGAACGAGGATTACCGGCAAAAAGTTACGGGAATTTGCGGCGGTTGTGTCGGATGATTTCTGCCGCCTGGATGCCCGCGAGGGGAAGACGGACATAACCATCCTGGCTCCCAATTATAAGAAAAATGAGGGCTATTATAAATATTCACTCCGGCTTGCCAAAGAAGCAGTCCGCGTATTTTCGGAAAAGATAGGGGAGTATCCGTTTGCGGAGTTGAAGATCGTGCATTGCTTCTTTGATGGTGCGATGGAATATCCGGGACTTTGTATGATCGGTATGCCCGATGTAAAACAATTCCGCAGTATCGAGAAGGATTCTTATGGGGCGCTCGAATCGCATGTTCCGCATGAAATTGCGCATCAGTGGTTTTACGCGGCAATCGGAAATGACTCGTATAAAGAGCCGTGGCTGGACGAGGGATTTAGTGAGTTCTGCGAAGATGTTTTATTTCCATATTTTGCCAGCAAAAAACTTCAGAAGAAATTGTGGGGGGACAAGTATGCTTCCCGCAAAGACATGGATACATGGTTTCAGAAAATCGTTATTCCTCAGACAACGAGGGCAAAGGCAATCAACGGGAAGGTGAGTGATTATCAGGAATCGTCGGAGGAATATTCGACCTGTGTCTATGAGGGTGGCAAACTATTTTTGTATGAATTGTGGAAAACGATGGGAGGTAAAACATTTTTTGAAATGCTGCAAAAATATTATCAGACGTATCAGTTCCGGATTGTGACGACAGAGGATTTTTTAAGCATGGTTCGGGCATATGGAAAGGATGAGAAAGTGGAGCAGATTATTGAGCGGTATGTGGAGTGATCCTCACACAAAAGCAAGGGAAGGAAAAAACAGGTTGATGCCACTTCATGAAATGCCTTGAAATGAACATGAACGGGAATCCAAAAGGATTTACAAATGCAGGTTTTTTATGTTATACTTAACTAAATTTTTTATAAAATTTTTATATTCAAAGAAAAGGGAGAGAAAAAATGCGAAAACAAGGTAAAAAATTATTAGCATATGTGCTTGCGTTTATTATCGCTGTCACTTCTGTATTTACAGGAGAAGTGACAGTAAAGGCAGCAGCATTAAACGGAACGGCAGATGGTATCTTTACAAGGACAAATAAGAATCTAGAGCTTGTCGCTACGTTAAATACGAATGTTACCACCAAACTGGAATTAGAGCTGAATGACGGAGAAAACGCATATATTGATGGACAGGGATTTTCGCTGACGGGAGTGAGCGCCGGCACCTATCCGACACGACCGTCGTCAGCGCCCGCATTGAGAGTGACAGGAGAAGGAACGGTGTATTTGAAAAATATCCGGATGCAGGGCGGAGCAGGACAGGATGGTTATGCTCCTAGTCCGGGGCTTGTTGTGGAGTCTTCCAAGGTGTCAGTGGTTTTGCAGGAAAATGTTACCATTGTCGGAGGAGAGACAGTGACAGGACGCACAGAGGGAGATCAAAATGTAAACGGGGCAGAAGGAATTCTGTTTAACGGAGATTCATTGACGATTGACAACGGAAGCAATGTTACGATCCAGGGGGCAGATGGACAGGATGGCCGCAGAGGAGAAGCGGATAGTGTCTATAGTTCGGAGCCGGGGGCTGCAATGAATTTTTCCGGCAACAGATTCACCGTGAATGATAGTGCGTCACTGAAACTGATCGGTGGAAATGGCGGGAATGGCGCAGATGGTTTAAAAGAGGTATCGAACGCCGATCAGGAGTCCGATTATAAAGCAGATGGATGGGATGGAGCTAGCTCCGCAGGTGTTTTGAAATTTAACGGAACAATCTTTGATATTGCCGGAGACGCTACTGTCGAATACAGTGGTGGAAAGGGAGGCAAAGCAGGAGCAGCAGGCACCTACTACGATTCGTCCAATGTACTTCAGGACGGAAACCCCGGAATGGCAGGAGAAGATGGCAGATTGCTTTTCTATTATGGAGGTGGTATTTTTTCGGATGAAGCGTTGTTACAGACAGCGGTTTCCAAAGAGGAGACAGCCAGGATTACGCTGCATTATCCAAATGAAGTTCTGACATATTATGGAAAAATTGGCAAGGAAATAAATATGGCATATCTGGCTAATGAGAAATATCATAAGGCAGTGCAGTGGTATACGGATGAGAACTATTGCACAGGGGCAGGAGAATCTTATACGATTACGGGAGATACGGATCTATATGCCACAGAGGAGTTTACGATCAGTTTTGTTACCGGTGAAGGCGTTACCCCGCTGTCGGAACAGAAAGTAATGTATCCGGGGACAGCGCTCAGCCCGGCACCACCGGAAAAAAACGGATATACCTTTGCCGGCTGGTATCGCGATGCAGAATGTACCGAGGCATATGATTTTACCACTCTTGTAACAGAGAATATTACGCTATATGCAAAATGGAACATCAATACGTATGATGTAACATTTGACACCGCAGGCGGAAGTGCGGTAGAAAGTCAGTCTGTGGAGTATAATTCAGCGGCAGCCAGTCCGGAAGTACCGGTGAAAACCGGCTATACGTTTGCAGGCTGGTATCGCGATGCAGAATGTACCGAGGCATATGATTTTACGACTCCTGTAACAGAAAATATTATGTTGTATGCAAAATGGAATCTCAATACCTATCGTGTAACATTTGACACCGTAGGAGGAAGCGCAGTAGAAAGCCAGTCCGTGGAGCATAATGCAACAGTAGTCAGTCCGGAAACACCGGTGAAAACCGGATATACGTTTGCCGGTTGGTATCGCGATGCAGAATGTACCGAGGCATATGATTTTACGACTCCTGTAACAGAAAATATTACGCTGTATGCAAAATGGAATGAAATACCGAAAGTGACGCCGACGCCAACTGTTGCACCGCAGCCGACAGCACCGGTACAGCCAACCGCAGTGCCGGAGCCGACGATGATACCGGAGCCAACGGCAACCGTACAGCCGACAGTCACACCGGAGCCAACGGCAACCGTACAGCCAACCGACGCACCGGAGCCAACGGCAACCGTACAGCCAACCGTCGCACCGGAGCCAACGGCATCAGTACAGCCGACTATCGCACCAGAGCCGACGGTCGCACCACAGCCAACGGCAACCGTACAACCAACCGTCGCACCGGAGCCAACGGCAACCATACACCCGACCGTCGCACCGGAGCCGACCGTAGTGCCAGTGCCGACGGTCACACCGGAGCCAACGGAACCCGTACAGCCGACCGTTGTACCGCAGCCAACAACAGTGCCGGAGCCGACCGTAGTGCCAGAGCCGACGACACCCTCGGAGCCAATCGTTACACCACAGCCGATTATACCGGCACAGCCAACGCCGGGACCGGAGCCGACAGCAACAGTAACGTTAAATGTCTCATCCCTTGTACTGCAGAAAGGAAAGAGTACAACGGCGGTAAAAGCGACGCTTACCAAAGGGGATTCCATTGAAAAATGGGAATCTTCCGATACCAAGGTAGCAACCGTAACCAAAAAGGGAAAGATTAAGGCCAAAAAGGTGGGTACGGCTGTCATTACCGTTACCACCCAAAGAGGTGCATCTGCCTCGGTTGAGGTAAAAGTCCGGAAAACAAAGGTTAAGACAGAGAAACTGACGCTGACGAATATCGAAAAGCAGAAGCTGACACTCAAAAAGGGAAAAATCTTTAAGATAAAAACGGAACTGACACCGCTGACTTCGCAGGAGAAGATAACATATAAATCTTCGGACAAAAAAGTGGCGAAGGTGAGTAAAACCGGAAAGATCAAAGCTGTGAAAGCAGGAAAGGCCGTAATCACAGTAAAGAGTGGAGACAAAATGGTAAAAGTAAAAGTGTCGGTAAAGAAGAAATAAAAAAAAGACACATTTAACTAAAATATAGCCCTATTCAAAAGGATCAATATCATGTAAAATGAGATGATCTCTCGGAATCTTGAGTGATCATGCCAGCAAA
>ERZ808252.437-NODE-437-length-40705-cov-5.715351_pt1 | contig 40705 bp, 28 predicted proteins | sample MGYA00521242_ERZ808252 | MGnify/ENA primary metagenome ERZ808252 (study PRJEB31516, sample SAMN03275581) | gut metagenome | biome: mammalia-associated habitat; material: feces | host: Papio cynocephalus | place: Kenya | collected 2012-08-07 ...
ATAAACTGATTAAAATAAATTTTGTATACCTAACTTTTGACATTTTAGTGATATAAATATACTTGATTTTATATATTTTTAATTGAGTTACTCTTCATAAAAGTTTATAATTATTATTATAATTTTAAGAAACATTTTTATGTTATTTTTATATTTTTTAAGGAGGTAGAAATGTCTAAAAAATCAAAATTACTTTCTCTTGTTGCATGTTTGTCTATACTTTCAGTAAGTTCAGCTTGCACTATGAAGAATAATTCTAGTTCTACTATCAGTAGTTCTATATCTTCCTCAACTCCTGATACACCTGACACTCCTAAAAGTGATGAAGAACTTTTTACTTTTACTTTAAGAGAAAATACCACAACTGGTAATTATTATGAAGTTAATTTAAAAGACCCTGAAGAAAATATTACTAACTTAGTTGTACCTGATGAATACAATGGACTACCTGTTAAATCTGTTAATTTTACAAGCCAAGGTTACAAAGACCTTTATACTACAGCCGTACCTATTCCTAATGAGCATATTAAATCTTTATACATTGGTAAAAATGTTAATTCTTTATCAGTAAGTGGATTTTCAGCTCTTGAAAAGGTAGAAATATCAAAAGAAAACACAACCTATTGGGTTGAAAATAATTGTGTTTTAACAAATGAAAGTAATAAATCTTATACTACAATTGTTCTTTTATATAAAGGGGCTATCATCCCTACAACTGGTTCATACCTTATAAATTTTTCAGCCGCACGTTGCAGCTCATTAGAGGAAATATATATTCCTTCCAGCGTTTATTCTATTAGTAGTGTAGCTTTTGTTGCTAATAGAAAACTTAAAAGCTTTAAAAGCGATAACTCCAAATATATCGTTAGGGAAAATTGTCTTATCGATGCAAGTAATTCTAGTCAGCATATGCTCATTGCCGCAACAAATGAAGCTACTATACCATCATATGCAGCTTTAAAAGTCATTGCTAGTCAGGTCTTTGCTGGCTTAAACATTAAAAAAATTGTCATACCATCAAATATTACAAAATTTGATGGTGATTATGATTGGGAAAAAGGTAGCGGTACAGTTCATTACACTTTTGCAGCTTCTGATCTTGAAGAAGTTGTTATTGCTGAAGATTCAAAAATTGAATATTTCACTAATCAATTTCAATGCACAAATATCAAAACAATCTCCATTCCAGATAATGTGAAGTACTTAGGCAATGCCTTCCAAAAATGTAAACAATTAGAATCGGTTAAACTACCACGTTATTTAAAAAAATTCGACGGTAGTAGTACATTTTATAATTGTACATCTTTAAGTAAATTAACAATGCCTGCTAATCCATATGGATTTAGAGTTGATAATGATAATACTTTAATCAATACCATAACCAATACTATTCTTCTAGCAGTCGGTGATGATTATGTTGTACCTAACACAACTAATATATATTCATATGCTTTCGGATTAATTAGAAAGACTCTAACTTTTGCTGATGAATATACACTGACTTCTATTCCTAAAATTGCTTCTCTAAATTTAGATGAACTCCATATAAGTTCACCTAATTTAAAAACTATAGCTTTTGAAGATTGCAATATTAAAAAAGTATATTTGGATTACAACGTAGATTCTAATAATGGTCTTAATTCTAATTGTTTCAAACGTTCAAATATCGGTGAGTTACATGTAAGTGAAAAAGTCAAATCACTGCGCAATAGTAATGAAACTAATGAAACTACTGCAGCTTTTTATAAAACAACTATTGGCGATGTTATTTTTGATGGTACAAATAATACTGGCATGGTAATTGTTGATGATGTTTTACTTGTTGGACAAAATAAGCAAAATCTTCATAAAGTTTTAAATAAAGACATTGATTTTGATAATTTTAAATTCCCTAGCACATTACTTAATGTTTGCTCATTTGCTTTCTATGGTACTAAATTTAAAAAGCTTGATCTTTCAAACTGTGATAGTTCTACTTTCACTCTCTATGACTGTTCATTATTTGGCCTTGAAAATTTAGAAGAATTGATTTTACCAACTAGTTTATCTGATATTCGTACTAGTGTTTTTGGAACTAATACTCTATCCAATTATAATTCAAAAGACATTATGACTAAGAATATTAAAAAGATAAGTATCAAAGATAGTGAAAACTGTCTTAAATACAAAAGTGAAAATGGAAACATCATTTCAAGAAGTGATAATACACTCATATTAGGAACAGCTGATTTTAATATTCCTGAAGGGGTTACTACTATTGCTTCTAATGCTTTTAATAGATTTGCATTTACTAATCCCAATATTGTTATTCCTGAAGGGGTTACTACTGTTGCCGATGGAGCATTTATATATACTGATTTACAAAGCATTGTTTTCCCAAGTAGCTGTACTTCTATTGGTAATTATGCTTTAAGATCGGCTTATAATCTACAAGAAATCGAAATATTAAATGGGAATTGTAAACTGTCTCTTTATGCTTTTGGTTATACTTCCAGTAAGTTAAATCTAAAAATAAAAATGACAAAAGAGGCTTTCTTGACAAGTTTCCCTACTACAAGTAGTGCTAATAATTTATTTTATTCTAACTTCGCTTACAGAACTATTCAATTTATAGATGATAATGGAAATTATCAAGATAAAGTCACTATAAGTGGTTTATATAAATAAAAGGAGTCAAACAATATGAAAAACAAAAATAAATTATTTGCTTCGCTTTCTCTATCTTCATTACTTTTATTTTCAACATTAACTTCTTGTAACACAAGACAAGTCAATTCATCATCAACTAATTCAACTGTCAATCCTTCAACACCTGACACTCCTGATGATCCAGTTAATCCACCAGATGTCAATGATGATGTTTTTGAATATACTTATCAAGTATCATCTTATGGTACAGGATATAATATAACTAAGATACTTGATGATAATTTAACTGATATTGTTGTCCCTGATGCATATAATGGTATCCCTGTGGTTGCAATTGATGCAATTAAAGATAATGATAAAATCAAATCAGTTCATATCGGTGCTAATGTCACTTATGAAAGTGTCTATTATAGAAATGATACAATGAAGAATTTGCCTTCCTTAGAAAAAATAACTGTATCTGAATATAATACCAAATTAAAGGCCGTCAATAACTGTTTAATAAGTGGCAGTAATTTAATAATAGTAGGATGCAATTCTTCTATCATTCCTGATAATATTCCTAATTTGCAAATTGGTGTTGGTGCTTTTAAAGGAACTGGTTTAAAGAAAATTCACATTCCTAAAAATGTTACTAGTATTGGAAGACCCATTAATTCTCCTGCAGCAGGTTTTGCTGGCAATAATCAACTTATTGAAATCACATCAGATTCTGCAGATTATCCAGTTATTGAAGACTGCTTAATTTATCTTCCAACTAAAACTATGATTACTGGAACTATTAGAGGAAACATACCTGAAGATAGCCGTGTTACTACCTTAGGTAGCGATGCTTTTGATAGACTTAATATCAAATCAGTTTATATTCCAAGCAATATCACTTCTTTTCAAGATTCTCAAGGTTCTGTATCTGGTCCATTTTCAAGATCAACTGTTGAAAATATTACTTTTGCCAGTAATTCTAAAATCACTCAACTTCCTAAATACGCTTTTGAAAAATGCAATAATTTAACAAGTTTAAGACTTCCTGATACTTTAACTACACTTCCTAACTTGCAAAGTTTACCATCTTTAGAAAGTTTTTATATTCCACGTGATTTAAATCTAGATGCTTTTAGAACTTCTGGGATTTCTGATAGGGGCTTTATGAACACAACTCAATTAAAAAGTCTTATCATTGCTCCTGATTGTAAAAACTTTGTTTTCGAAAATGGTAATCTTCTTGAAAAGACAAATAATTTTTTAGTTTTATCAATGAATGAAATTTGCATCATTCCCGATAAAGTTGTTAATATTGCTAATTATGCTTTTTCAACAAAGGTAACTAAAAAAGTTATTGTTCCTAGTTCGAGAACATTAAATTTAACTTTTTCTAATTACTGGGGTATGTATTCAGAAATCAGTGAAATTGTCACCAATTCTTCAATGATTACCCAACTGCCTGTTCAAGGAATGAATCTAGATTATTTTAGTATTCCTTCTCATTTGACTAGTTATCTTAATGGTAGTAGTAATAATAACTTTTATTATGCTCATATAAAAGAGCTTCATATTCCAAGCACAATTACTATTACTAATACAGATTATAATGTTTTTAAAACTTCACAGATTGATAACATCATATTTGATGGTGCAAATAATTCAGGTTGTACATTTAAAGATGGGTGCTTGTTAAATAAAAGTGGAAACACTTTGTATACAATTACATCTGATTTTGAAAGTTTTAAAATACCAAGCAGTGTAATAGAAACTCACTCTCAAACTTTTACACCTTACAGAACATACTCTATCGATAGTTCATCTTTACCAAATCTTAAATTAAATTTATCCAATGTGATTGATACTCTTGATTTATCTAAGACTAATATTACAAACATTTCAGCAAGTACTTTTGGTATCACTAATTGGAATGATAATAACTATTTTCAAAAATCAGATTATTGTTTAACTATCAATAATTTGATACTACCTGACAATCTAAAAAATATTTCAACTGCATTTAACAATTGCTGCAAAATAAACAATGTAAGTATAAATTCAAATAATGCTAATTTTAAAGTAGTTGATGGTAATCTGCTTAGTAAAGATGGTACTTATCTTTACATTGGTGGTTCTAATTTTAATATACCTGATAGTGTGACTAACATTGCTAACTCCGCTTTCTTTCAAAAGCAAGCACCAGATTCTAAAAAAGACCTAGTCTTACCTAAAAATGTTAAGACAATAGGTGATGCAGCTTTTTTAAATTGTGGATTAACTTCTGTCTACATTCCAACAACCAATGACGGCACCTCAACCTCATTTGGAAATTATTACCCTTTTGCTTATAACAAAGACTTAAAATTTGTACGTCTTCCATCTAATCCAATTAGCTTTGGAGGGAGCTCTTCTGCATCTGTGTTTTATTATTGCAATGATAAAATTCTTTTCAAGTTTGATGATACTGATAGTAAAGCAAAGACATATATAGTAACGAAAAATTACTATACAACATACCTCACAAACTTAAGTTCAAGCAAAATATACATAACATGTTTAGATGCTGATGGTAAAGTTATTGAAAAAACACTTGATTCATTTTACGCATAAAAGGAGAAATATATCATGAAAACTAAATCCAAATTATTATCATTACTAGCTATTTTTTCTCTTTTTTCTATAGCTTCTTGCTCTAAGAGAACAAATAGTTCAATCTCAAGCACTGGAAATTCATCTACTATTACTTCTCCTTCTACTCCTGACCAACCAGAAGAACCTGAAACTCCTATCGCTGATAAAGATTTATTTACATATTCTATAACAGGTCAACCTGCTACTGAATATAAAGTGACTGCCTTAAAACAAGATGTCACTAATCTTGTCATCCCTGATGTTATTGACTCGTTACCTGTTGTTTCTTTTGACGTTACAAATGAAAAGACTATTCTTACATCAATTAAAAAGGTATATATTGGTGCTAATGTTAAAAACATTTCCTTGGCATATATGCCTAATTTAGAAAAAATTGAAGTATCACCAAATAATAAATATTTTCAAGTAAAAAACAATTGCTTATTATCAGCCACTAATTTAGGTGATGGATACTTTTTATATGCTGCTTGTAAAAATTCAACTATTCCAACTGAGTTTGATATAAATATTGCTGCTAATTCATTCATTTATACTTCAATTACATCATTAAATATTCCAGCTAACGTTGTAAAAATTGATGAGCGTGCTTTTGCTTTCAATAAGTTACTTACAGATATTTCATCTGATAATCCTAAGTATCGCTTTAAAAATAATTGTTTACTTGATTCAACTGATAGCAAAAATGAAAAGGTGTTATTTGCAAATGATAAAGCACAAGTTCCTCAAGATTCAACTGTTAAAAGTTTAGGCGATTTTGCTTTTAGAGGATCAGTTTTAGATTTCTTATATATTCCAAATAATATCACTTCTCTTGGAGATTATTGTTTTTCATATTCAAATATGACTGAAGTAAAATTTGCAACTGATAGTCCTATCACTACTTTAAAATATTCATTTATTGGTTCTAATATTGAGACTTTTACTGTTCCTAGCGCAGTAGTTGATTTGGTTTTGAATAATCATGAAGAATCATCATTTACTGACTGTTTAAATTTAAAATATTTTTATTTTCATAAAAATGTGAATAGTGTGCCTACTACTAATATGTTTAGAACATGTCCTAACTTACAAGAGATAGTTGTTGAAAGTGGAAACACTTATTTTTCAGCTGAAAATGGTATTTTTTATAGAAATTCACCTGTAAAATATGTAGAGAATTCATCCTATGGTGATACTGTTGTTTGGCGTGATGACATAAATGCTAACAACTATAATTCAAATTATTTATATGGTCGCAAAATTAAAAAGTTAATTATTCCAGCAACCATAAATAATCGTTCTTATCTATATATTAAAAATTGCGAAATCGGTGAAGTCATTTGCTATTCATCAAAAATTAAGAGTATTTATATTGATAATGCAACAATTGGCACTTTTACAATTCCTTCTGGTGTTAGTGAGTTTAGTAAAGGATCAACTTATAATACTGACAATTATATTAGAAATTCAAATATTGGTACATTATACATTCCTGAATCATTTAGATTAGTTCATCCATTGGATGCTTTTGAAGGTACTACTTTTGGTAAAATTGAATTTTTAGGTGCTAATAATTCAAACTTACAAGTTATTGATAATCAGCTTTATTGTACATCAACAAGCCAATCTGGTCTTGCTTCTAGTATTGCTGGAAAGGAATTGATATCTGTTTTTAATGATAGCATCAATCCTACTAATTTTGATTCACAAGCTGTATGCGTATGGGTAGGAGCTTTCAATAACCGTAACTTTAAGACTATTGATTTAACAAATTCTAATTTTAAAGAAATTAGAAATGATGTTTTTGTTAATTGTCCTGTTGAAGAACTCCGTTTACCTGCTACACTTTCTAATGTCAATCAAAATGGTAACTATGCTGCTAATAACATGAGCAAAATCAAGAAATTTGTTGTTCATCCTGATAACAAATCACTTAGAACTGAAGATGGTGTTTTAATTTATAAAAGTGGCAATGCTATAGCTAGAGGAACTGTCGATTACATCATCCCTAAAAGCGTTGAAAATATTTACCCAATGGCTTTTTCTTGTTTTGATTTTAAAGATAAAGACTTAGAGGTTACTATTTCAACTTCAAATTCTACTTCACTCTTTAATTTCTCACGTATGAAAAGTATTACTTTTGCTGAATCAATTACTTCTTTTGCATCAATGCGATATATGAGTTCACCTTACTCAGATGATGATGAGAGTAAAAATGCTTTACAAGAGATAACATTTAAAAATCCAAACGTGGTCTTCCCTTATAGTCCTGCTTCATTAATAACTGATGCATTCTGCACTAACTTCCATCGTATAAATTTCAATGGTACAAAGTCGCAATTTGTTACTGCTTTTATAAATTTAAATAATTTCACACAAATATTTAAAATTACTGATGGTGATAAAATCTTAGTTAGATTGATGGATGATACTGGTAATTATCTTGAACCTAAAATGGCAAAAGATTTATTTGCTTAATTTAAGTAACTTTTTGTAATTTAAATATTTTATTTGCTCACTTATTTAATCCTTAGCTCTTTTACAATATGAAAATTTAGTTTAAAGTTAATGCAGATGATATTTGAGTTGAATAATTATTCTAAAGCAAAAACGGACTACCATATTTTGCACAATAATGGCACTCATTATTGATTAAATTCTAAAATTTCAAAACTATATACATGTGCAGGTTTTTAAAAAATATTGTTAATTTAATATAGCTATACTAATAATTCAAAACATTTTTATATTTTAACGCATTTTCATGTAGTAATATTTTAATATATGTTTTGTTGTGGTCACAAATCTAGCTGCAATCTAATTTAATGATTTTTTATCAAAAAAAGTTAAAGCAAATTATCAAAAAAACATAAAATGAATTATCAAAAAAAATTAAACTGTTGTTGACAAATTAGTCTGCTTTAAATAGAATTAAAATATGAAACCTGACTTTGGTGTTTACCCCTAAAAATGGGTAGTTAAGATTTTAAAAGTGATTTTGTTAATTTAAATCTAAATCAGTTTGAAATAATAATTCAAACGTTCTTTATAGAGTCTTGATTAGATTATATCATTTGCTCACTTATTTAATCATTTTCTTATTTATATAATGAAGTGATTAAAAAGTGAGCATTTTTTAATTATTTTACGCATATTCATTCACAAAATAACTTTATTAACGCTTACATTTAAGATATAATTATTAATGTTAAGGAGGTTCTAAAAAGAACTATGATAAAATTAGCAATTAATGGTTTTGGACGTATCGGACGTCTTGCATTCAGAAGAGCTTATGAAATGGGCGGTTTTGAAGTTGTCGCAATCAATGATTTAGTTGATGCTAAAACTCTTGCTTACTTACTTAAGTATGATACAACCCATGGAACATGGAACCCTGATAAGATTTCTGCTGACGATCAAAACAATCTCATCTACAATGGTAAAAAAATACCAGTTTTAGGTCAAAAAGACCCACATGATCTTCACTGGAAAGATTATGGTGTTGACATCGTCTTAGAATGTACTGGTAGATTAAAATCACATGAGGACGGTGATGTCCATATGGAAAATGGTGCTAAAGGTGTCATCATTTCTGCTCCATCATCATCTAAAGATATTCCAACCTATGTATATGGTGTTAACTCTGACAAATTAGATAAGAGCCAAACAATCATCTCTGCAGCTTCTTGTACAACCAACTGCTTATCACCAATGATGAAAGTTTTAAATGATACTTTCGGTGTCAAAGGCGGAACAATGACAACTGTTCATGCTTATACAAATGATCAAAAAATATTAGATTTAGCTTCTGGTAACTTAAGAAGAGGTAGAGCTGGTGCCGCTAACATTGTTCCAACAACAACTGGTGCTGCAAAAGCCGTTGGTAAAGTCATCCCTGAATTAAATGGCAAATTAAATGGTAATGCTTTACGTTGCCCAGTCACTGATGGTTCTATTTGTGATTGCACTCTTCTTTTAGAAAAGAAAGCAACTGTTGAAGAAATTAATGCTGCTTTAAAGAAAGCTAGTGAAACAACACTCAAAGGCATCTTAGGATACACTGAAGATGAAATCGTTTCTTCTGACATTTTAGGAAGAACTGAAGGTTCAATCTTCGATGCAACATTAACAATGATTATTCCTGCTGGTGATGTTGAATTTGTTAAAGTCGCTTCTTGGTATGATAATGAATATTCATTCACTTGCCAAATGATGAGACTTGCAAAACTCTACGGCGAAATTCTTTCTAAGTAATTTTAAAATTAAAAATTAAAAGGCGGTAGGGTGACTTACCGCCTTTATTTGTCTATATTAACTAACATGGAGGAAATTATGAAAAAAGTAGTTACAGATTTAAAAGTTGATGGCAAAGTAGTCTTTGTCAGAGTTGATTTCAACGTTCCACATAAAGGTAGTGAAATCACTGATGATAATAGAGTCAGAGCTGCTATTCCAACTATCAAAGAATTATTAAATAGAAATGCTAAAGTTGTTCTTTTATCACATCTTGGTAAAGTCGATTGGAAGAAACTTGCTAAAGGTGAAAAGACGCAAGAAGATATTGATAAACAAATGCAAAAAAATGATTTATCAATTGTTTTACCTGTTTTAAAAGCACATCTTGATAAAGCATTAAATAAAGATGTTAAAGTCACTTTTTCAAAAGATACTAGAGGTGATGGTTTAAAACAAGCTGTCTCTTCATTAAAATCAGGTGATGTTCTTTTAGTTCAAAACACCAGATATGAAAAAGGTGAAGAGAAAAACGATGAAAGTTTAGCTAAAGAATGGGCATCTTTAGCTGATGCTTTTGTTATGGATGCTTTCGGTAGTGCACATAGAGCCCATGCATCAACTTATGGTATTCCTAGTGAACTTAAAAAAGAAGGCAAAGAAACTGCTGTTGGTTTCTTGATGGAAAAAGAAATTAAAGGTCTAGGAAGATGTGTCTCTCCTAAAGATAATGAAAGACCATATGTTGCTGTTTTAGGTGGTGCTAAAGTTTCATCAAAGATTGAAGTCATCGATTCACTTCTTAAAAAATGTGACAAGATTTTGATCGGTGGTGGTATGTCATATACTTTTAAAAAAGCAGTCTTTGGTGTCAATGTTGGTATGTCACTTTGTGAAAATGATCAATTAGATTATGCTAAGAAATGTTATGAATCAGGTAAAATTGTTTTACCAATTGATAATATCTTAGCTAAAGGATTAAATTTTGATGATTTATCAGCCAAGGCTGAAGATATTAAACCACTTGAAGATAACAATAATGATTTCCCAAGTGATTATGAAGGTGCAGATATCGGTCCAAAGACTATCAAATTATATTCTGATATCATAAAAGGTGCTAAAACTATCTTCTGGAATGGCCCTATGGGTGTTTTTGAAAATGAACAACTTCAAGATGGAACCAAAGCTATCTGCAAAGCTTGTAAAGAAGCAACAGAAAATGGTGCCTTCACTGTTATCGGTGGTGGTGATAGTGCAGCTGCTGCTAAGAAATTTGGTTATACTGAATCATTCTCTCATGTTTCAACTGGTGGTGGTGCATCACTTGAACTCATTCAATACGATGGAAAACTTCCTGGTATTGATGTCATTGAGGATAAATAAACATGGCTAGTAAAAAAATGCTCTTGATGGGCAACTGGAAAATGAATCATACAATTTCTGATACTATTTCATTTTCTAAGGCAATCAATGATTTTAATTTAGTTGATGTGGCTTCTAAAAAAGGAATCATCTTAGCTATTGCTCCTACATATTTATCTCTTGATACTTTAAAAAAGAATGCTAAAGGTTTGATTGTTTCAAGTCAAGATTGTCATTATGCAAGTCATGGTGCTTTCACTTCATCAATTTCAGTTGATATGCTTAAAGAGATTGGTGTCACCTGGTCAATTATTGGTCATTCTGAAAAAAGACAATATGAAGGTGAAACTGATTTAGATTGTAATAGAAAGATCAAAACTTTACTTGATAATGATTTCACTGCTGTATACTGCGTTGGTGAAACAAGTAAAGAATATGATGATAATTTAACAAAAGATGTCATCCTTTCACAGGTTAGAACTGGTCTTCAAAATATTGATTCTTCAAAAGCTAAAAATGTTGTTATTGCTTATGAGCCTGTCTGGTCAATTGGAACAGGCAAGAATGCTTCTAAAGAGATTGCGCAAGATATTTGCAGCTATATAAGAAGTATTATCAAAGATATGTTTAATAAAGATGTTGCTGATAATATGCTCATTCTATACGGTGGAAGTGTAAAACCTGAAAACATTCATGATTATCTAGCTTGTAGTGATGTTGATGGTGCCTTAGTTGGTGGTGCTTCATTAAAAGCTGACTCCTTTAAAGCTTTAGTTGATAATATTTAACTTACTTGATATCCATCTATTGAATAATTAATCGATAGATGGATATTTTTTATTAAACATTTGTAAATTTACTTAAATTTATATATAAATTTTATTTTTTTAGTTTATAATTACTATACATTAAAAGGAGGTGTCTTTAATGGATGAGTTTAAAAAAGATGATCAAAATCAAAAAGATTATATCAATTTAAATGCTTCTTCTTATTCTTCAACTGTCACTAAAGAAAAACCTGTACAAGATGAAAAAAGTAAATTGAAGGTGGCTAACATTGCTAAAGTCTTCATTTGGTTTGGAATAGGTCTACTGATCACTGGTGCTATTGCTATTGGTTTACCAAATATTTTCCTTCTTGTAAATGAAAATAATGCTGAAGCTATTGGTAATACCTACATCTATCTTTTAATTATTTCAGCTATTGGTATTTTACCATTATCAATTATTATGGCTTTTGCTCCAGCTATTAGAAAAAATAAAGTTTTTATTAAGGTAACGTACCTATTATATACCATCTTTATGGGTGTTTTGCTATCTGGTTTGATGCTGATGTTGCTTGCCTTAGATGGTGAAGGAGTCACTTCAATAAGTGCTTTAAATACTTTTGCTTACACTTTTATTATCACAGCTGGATTATTTATGTTATCTGGTTTTATTGGTGTCATCACTAAAAACATGAGCAAAGTTTATCCTCTTCTTATCACCTTAGTTGTTGGCTCACTTACATTGTCATTAGTTAACTTCTTCCTCCGTGTTGAATGGCTTTATTGGGTCATTGATTTTGCAATGTTCTTTTGGATATTAATTACTACGGCTGTTGATATGCACAATATCAATAAGATTGCCCAACGAGTTGATTTTAATGAAGAAAGAAATCTAGCTATATATTTAGCATATCAACTCTATGTTGACTTTATCTATATCTTCATCAGAGTCTTGTATTACGTTCTTCTTGCTTCAAATAGAAAGAAATAATATTTTTTAAATATTTGATATTTTTTAGGCACGATAAATTATCGTGCCTTTTGTTTTATTCACTTGAAAAAGTGTTGTATTAGTTATATTATTCGTTTGAAAAAATGTAAAATTATATTGATTATTCGTTTGAAAAAATGTAAAATTTGAACATAGGTAATACTTTATGCTCAAAAGAAAGGTAATGAATACATTAATTTAGTGGAAAAATAACACTCTTGTTAAGAAAAAAGCTCTGGTTATCAAGAGATTAAGACAGATTGGTAAAACATTTATTGTAAGACAATTTGCAACTGAAAATTATGATAATCAAATTTATATTAATTTTAAGATGAACAATGATTTAAAATCTGTGTTTGATGAAAATTTGAATGTTGATCGCATCTTACTTGATATATCAGCTAAGATGCCAAATATTAAATTGATACCATATAAAACAATCATCATTTTTGATGAAATACAAGAATGTGCTAATGCTAGAGCATCAATTAAATCGTTTGTTGAAGATGGACGATATGATGTTATTGCAACAGGTTCAATGCTGGGTATACGTGGATACAATGAAAAGAAAGGGCAAGGTGTTCCAACAGGTTCTGAGCATATAATTTATATGTATCCTCTCGATTTTGAAGAATTTTTGTGGGCTAAAGGGATTTCAGATAATGTCATCACTTACTTAAAAGAATGCTTTATTAACAAAAAACAAATTTCAAATGCTATTCATACTTCAATGCTTAGATATTTTAGAGAATATATTTGTGTTGGTGGACTTCCTGAAGCTGTCAATATATTCTTAAATACAGGCGATATGAATCAGGTATACGAACAGCAAAACGACATCTTAGAAGAATACAAAGATGATTTTGGAAAACATTTAGATATCAATGAAAATGAAAATGTTGACCAACTTTTACTCGCACGTATTTTAAAAGTATTTAATTCTATTCCTTCTCAGCTTGCTAAAGAAAATAAAAAGTTCCAATTTTCAAAGCTTGGTCATAATGGGAGAAGTTCAAATTATAAAGAAGCTGTTCAATGGCTTATTGATGCTGGACTTATAATTCCTTGTTATAACTTATCAGCTTTACAATTACCATTAGATGGTTATAAAATTGAAAGCACGTTTAAATTATATATGGCTGATAGTGGCTTATTTATTTCAATGCTTGAAAGAACAACAGCAGGTAAAATACTATCTGATGAGCTTCAGATATATAAAGGTGCTATATATGAAAATATGGTAGCTGATGCTTTTTCTAAGATGAATAGGAAACTTTATTACTATCATAAAGATTCAGGTTTAGAAATTGATTTCATTACTGTCTTTAAAGATGAATTATCACTGGTTGAAGTTAAAGCAACAACTGGTAAATCTAAAGCTGCTTCAACTATATTAAATGATAAAAAATATAATGTTAATAAGTGCATCAAATTTGGAAGTTATAATATATCTACAAATGATAAGTATTTAAACCTTCCATATTATTTATTATTCTTATTTAAAGATATTAATTAACATATTTTCACTATTAAAAAGTGTAATTACTATTATGTTTTTGCTATTAAAAAGTGCTAATTAACTACAATTTTCACTATTAAAAAGTGCATAATAGTTGATTTTGTATTGTTTGCTTATATAATATAAATGCAAGGAGACAACTTAATGAAAGAAATTTATTTAACGCGTAAAATTGATAATTTCCTATTAAATTGGCAAAAAAATAGTGAAAAGAAACCTTTAATTATTAAAGGTTGTAGGCAAATCGGTAAAACAGAATCAGTAAGACACTTCGCTAAAGAAGCAAAATATGAAAGCTTTATTGAAATAAATTTTGTATCTGAGCCAAAATATAAAAAGATAATTGCAAATGGTTATCTTACAAAAGATATTATCAATTCGATTTCTCTACTTGATCCTTTTAAAAAATTTATACCTGGTAAAACATTAATCTTTTTTGATGAACTAACCGATTTTCCTGAAATTGCTACTTCATTAAAGTTCTTTAAAGAGGATGGTAGATTTGATGTTATATGTAGTGGTTCATTACTTGGTGTCAATTACAATGTAATTGAAAGCAACAGTGTCGGCTATAAAGAAGATTACATAATGCATTCAATGGATTTTGAAGAATTTTTATGGGCTAAAGGATATAGTCATGACATAATTGATAATATGCTTTTTCATATGAATAAACTTCTTCCTTTTAATCAAATCGAAATGTCTACTTATCATAACTTATTTCTAGATTATATTATTTTAGGTGGCATGCCAGCAGTTGTAAAAAACTATATTGTTAAAAACACATTTGAAAATAGTTTAGAAACTCAACATCAGCTGATTGAAGATTATAAAGAAGATATTAGAAAATATGCAATAAGTACCGATCAGGCAAAAATTATAAATGTATTTAATTCTATTCCTTCTCAGCTTGCTAAAGAAAATAAAAAATTTCAATTTTCTAAAATAAATTCAAATGCAAAATTTAGAAATTATTATGATTGTATCACATGGCTTAATGATGCAGGTGTCATCAACATCTGTTATCAATTAAATAGTCTTGAATTACCTTTATCTGGAAATTGTGAAACAAACAAATTCAAATTATATTTTAGCGATACAGGTTTACTTGTTTCCTTACTGGATGATGAATCACAAGAAGACTTAAGAGCTAATAAAAATCTAGGTATTTATAAAGGTGGGCTTTATGAAAATATTGTTAGTGAAGCACTGATCAAATCAGGTTATAAATTATATTATTATAAAAAAGAAAATAGTACTCTTGAAGAAGATTTCTTCATTCGCTTTAGAGATTACTTAATACCTATTGAAGTCAAATCTAAAAGTGGCCATTCTAAATCACTTTTCACTTTAATTTCATCGGATAAATACAAAGAAATTAAATTTGGATTTAAATTATCAATAAACAATATCGGCTATAGCAATAATATATACACTTTCCCTTACTTCTGCACATTTCTAATCAAAAGAATGATGAAAAAATTTAAAGTATTAAATTAAGTTACTAGTCACATCATTCTTTAAATTTAATAGTATCAAGCAATTTAAATTGATACAATATTTATATGAATATAAATGAATTTAATGATTTACCTTCTTTCTCATTACCAGATTTTACACTACCTGATAATTTAAAAACATCTGATGAACTTTTAACTCATTCAACTGATTATCTTGAATATGGTAAAACTGAATATGCTAAAAGTAAGAAAATAAAAAATAATTTAAAAAATACAGGTATTGTTTTAACATTATCTGTTACTGGTTTATTATCAGGTTCTCTTATTTTATCTACCTCATTATTAAATAACACATATTTAGGTTCTCTTCCTACATTAAAAAGAAAACCAACATTTATTTTAATAGATGATTCACTTTATTATTCATTAGATGTTGAAAATAAAGGTAACATGAATTTAGAGATTAATTTAAAAAGAAACAATAATACAATTAATAAAGAAGATGTTTCAAAAACATCATCATATTTAAATAAATTTACATTAGATAATAAAACTAAGTACTCATTATCATTAAAGACGACAAATAATAATGATTACACTGATGAAAATAAATTCTTTGATGAATTTACTTTCATATCAAATGATATAGATACTAGAAGTTTTTATTTTAAAAACAACACCTTCTTTTATTCACTATTTTATAAAAACTATAGTGACTATAATTTGCTTTTATCATTAACAGGTAGTGATAATATAATTAGAACATAAGTGTTATCTTCTAAAAATAATATAGGAAATCTTTCATATAATTTTAATGAAGATACATATAACGTAAAAATAGATTTAATTAAAGATAACGATAAAATCAATTTATATGAGACTGATTTAATTTATAAAGGAGGTAAGTAACATGAAAGAAGAGATCAATAAAGAAAAGAAAGAAAATTTTTGGACAAGAAAAACCAAATCACAAAAAATATTATTTGTTATAGTTATTGTAGTTTTGATTTTTACTATCGTCTTTGTAAATTTAATTGCTTTTTGTAGAAGCCTTCCTGGTTTATTTTCAACTGAATTTTGTAATAATCTTCTTGGTGATTTAAATAATCCAAATGTTCCCCATTACAATAACGGATATGAGCTAGTTGGTGATTATTTATTTAAACAATTGAGTAAAATAATGTTTTCCTTAATTGCAATATCTGTGGCTATTGTTTTAATTTTCATTGTTTCTTACGCTACAAATATTTTTAAGAAAAGTTCAGGAAAGAAAGGCAAAACAATTGCTTCTCTTGTCAAATCTTGTTTAAAATATTTGATTATCTTGCTTGATATTGCTTTTATTTTAGGAATATGGGGTGTCAATGTTTCAAGTATTGTAGCTGGTCTTGGTGTATTAACCCTCATTGTTGGTCTTGGCTGTCAGTCACTTATTGCTGATGTCATCTCTGGTCTATTTATTGTTATTGATGATTATTTCTCAGTTGGTGATATGGTCATCATTGATGGATTTAGAGGAAATGTTGTATCAATCGGATTGAGAACTATCAAATTAGATGATGGATGTGGAAATTTAAAATCAATCACCAATTCATCCATTAACACCGTTGTCAATTTGAGCCGTTCTTTAAATCTTATATCTATCACAATGTCTGTTTCTTATAATGAAGATTTAAATAGAGTTGAAGCTATCATTTACAAAAAGCTCCCTGAAATCAAACTACCACAGGCAGCAACTGAAATCAAATATAAAGGTGTTTCTTCGCTGAGTGATTCTTCAATCGAACTGAGTTTTTCAACTTATTGTGAATGTAGTTATCGCTTCCAAGTAAAAAGAGACTTACAGCGTGAAATATATCGAATGTTTGTCGACAATGATATCTTAGTTCCTTACAATCAAATCGTTATCAATAAAGAAGATCCTAAAAAACCTAAAGCTACTAATGAAGAAATTAAACTTGCTGACGAATTAAATTTTAATAATAGACAGGTCTTAAAAGAAGAAGATAAAACTTTCTTTGAAAGAACCAAAGAAGCTATTAAAGAAAGTATTGATAAACCTAAAAAATAAAAATCTACCAATTAGCAATTACATCATCAGTTGTATAGGTTTTCCTGCCAGCTATTGTTGAAGTATCAGTGACTTCAATCTCTTTCAATCTAGTACTCATTGAATTGACATTATTTGTGAAATTGGCTTTACTTGAAAAATAGCTTTTTAATTGAGCGAGTGTTCCATTAAAAATTATCTTTTGGATATTACTACCTGAAAATACATATCCATTAGTTTGTTCTTCCCAAACTGTGCTGACTTTTGAATCATATGTAAGTTCTAATGTTTCAATAGCTGAATCTTTAAACATTGCTATCCCTTTAAATTTATAAATTATTGGTAATTTTAGTGTTTTTAAATTTTTGCAGCCTTCAAAAGCACTGCTTTCAACATTCATAGTGGACGTTCTTCCTTCTTTAAAATCAATATTTTCTAAACCACTATTTTTAAAAGCTTGTGCATATATACTAGTAACCCTTGTTGGTATTTCAATTTGCTTAAGATTAATACAATTATAAAAAGAAGATGAATCAATAGCATAAACATTTGATGGTTCATTGAAAATAACCTGTTCAAGTTCAACACAATCACTAAAGTTACTGCTACCAGTAGTCATGCTAAGTGACGATGGCATTGTTACTGACTTAATTTTTTTGCCCTTAAACACGTTATTATTAAACGTATAAATGTAGCTAGGTATAACAATATTATCACTATCGCCAAAATAATTAAATAATATATATTTATCAGAATTTCCTGATTTACTAAAAAATCCATCTTCATATTTATACGCACTGCCTTCTGCAATGTGAATGTTTTTAACAATACAATTAAAATTAAATGGATTAGATGCTAAAGCTTTTGGAATGTAAACATCGTTTATTTCACAATCATAAAATAACCTGACCGACGAACCACCTGAGGAATTATCTTCTTCAAATGTTACACTATCCAATTTTAAATTTCTAAAAGGTCCATTTGAGTAACTATTGTAGCCAAAAATACCAGGGATTATCAAATTTTTAGAAGTAAAAAATTCTGGTAAAAATGCATTATCATATATTATTTTTATAGCAGTACCTGTAGAAGCAATTGTATATGTTTCTTTTTTACTTAAACATAGTGAAAGATACCAACCAGGAGTATTTTTATTATACATAAGTAAAGCTTCATTTTCATATTTGTAATTTGAATTATTAGAATCAAAGATAAGATTTTCAAGTGAAGTACAGCCTTCAAAATAATAATATGCATTTTGAAAATTAAGAGAATTGAATGAATTAGGGAATTTGACTGATTTCAAATTTGTACATTCTTTCAAACTAGTAACAGTTGTTGTATTTTCTGGTAAAACTAATTCTTTTAAATTTTTACATCCTATAAATGAACTATAAATTACTTTTATTTTGCTTCCTGCTTCAAAAGTTATTTCTTCTAAGTCAGATAAGGTAAACCATGAATTATAATAGCCAGATGTTTTTTCTGTATAATAGGAAGGAATAGTAATCTTTTTTACTACATTTCCGTAAAAACAAGCACCACCTAAAACATTTATATTTGTATCACTAGGAAGAACAGGATATTCAACAGCTGGTGCTGCAATCAAGACATTTCCGCCTACTAAAAAACCATCTACTACTTTATAATTTTTGCTCTCACTCACAAATGTTGTAAGTTCTCTATTGCCTAAAAATGCAAAATCAGAAATCTTAACTACATTAGCTGGAATAAATATTGATTTTAATTTGGTGTATGCAAAAGCCATTACATAAATGTGTATATTAGCTATATCAGTTGGTATTACAGAATTGTTGCAGCCAAGTACTAATTGTGTATTTGGCGTTGATACTTTTCTAAATAAACAATTCCCTCTAGCAAAATAATATTTGTTTTCAGATGACACTTCTATTTTTTCTAAACTAGAAAAGAAAGTTGATCTATTTTTGTTGTCTGTAAAATTCGCTGCAACATCATATGCTTGTGCGCCTCTGTTTGCAAATATTTTAACATTAGCACCAATATAAAGAGATTTGACTTTACACATTTTATTAGACTGGGTTAGTTTATTAGTATTAACAACTTTTCTTCCACCGATAGTATCAGGGATTACTAAATTTTCAACACTATCTACTTTCAAATCAATCAAAGATATCTCATCAGTTGTTTCATCAATTGTATATTCAAAGCATTCTTCAGGTGTAACTTCACCACTACTAGAATTCATTGAACTTGAAGTTGATGACGATGTATTTTTTATTTTTGAACATGAAGATACACTTCCAAAAATAGATACTAATGCAAGTAATGATATCAATCTTGATTTTTTTGACATTTGAAAATCTCCTTTAAAATATAATTATTATAAATAATTATAACATCATCAACACATTATTACAAAGATAAACTACCAAATTATCCTCATATCACCTTTTTCTATTCGCTTTAAAATCTATTATATAGAATACTTATAATATTTTTGCTAATTAAAATTCCCGTCTTTAGAATTTAACACTTGAAAATTTAGGATATAAAAGGATATTTTATATTTTTATTATTTATATAAATATAAATAATAAAGTATTGAATATCTTTTTTTTATGTCTTATAATATATAAGGTGTTAAGGTGTTTAACATTCTGGAGGTGTTATATGGCATATTTTTTAAAGAAAACTAAGCCTTCTAAAAAAGGTGAATATCTACAAATTTACGAAAGCAAATACATACCTGGTAAAGGTTGTAGAAATCATTCATACAAAGTTCTTGGCTATGTATCTGATTTAATAGATAAAGGAATAAAAGATCCCATAAAATATGCAAAAGATATTATCAAGAAACTCAATGATGATTCTGATAACAGTATCCCACAAATTGGCGATTATTCTTCAAGTAAAAATGTTGGCTATTTTCTTTTAAAAGCAATGATTGATAATCTTAATGTTGATAATGATTTACAACTTATGACACTAAGAAAACAGTTTAAATTTAAAATAAGTGATTTTATTAGATCAATGATATATTCACAAATTATTAATCCAGGTTCCAAGCTTAAAGCTTTTGAAAAAGTAATGCCTAATATTTATGATATTCAACTATTCTCATATGATCAAATTTTAGATGGAATTGAATATATTGGAAGTGATTATCAAAAATATATTGAATTATTTAATTATCACATTGAAAAGATATATCCTAGAGATACCAAAAAAGTTTATTTTGATTGCACTAACTATTATTTTGAAATTGATTTAGAAGATGAACTTAGAAAGAAAGGACCGTCTAAAGAAAACAGAAAATGTCCTATCATTTCACAAGCTTTACTTTTAGATTCTAATCAAATTCCACTAGGAATGAATTTATTTCCTGGAAATGAAAGTGAAAAGCCTTATTTAAGAAAAAGCATCGAGGATTTAAAAGAAAGGTTTAATGTAGTTGGTAAAGTCATTCAAGTAGCTGATAAAGGTTTAAATTGTGCTAAAAACATCTATGCAGCCGTAAGAGAAGCAAGTGATGGATATATATTTTCAAAATCAGTACATGGTAAAAATTTATCTAACATTGAAAAAGAGTGGGTGTTAACTGAAAATGATTATAACATCTTTCACGATGTTATTTCTAAAGATGGTAAATTGAAATATAGATATAAAGAAACGATTGATAAATTTGAATATTCTTTTATAGAAGATGGTAGAAAGCAAACATTCACTGTTAAAGAAAAAAGAATAGTAACTTATAATCCTTCTCTTGCTAAAAAGCAAAAGAAAGAGATATTAAAAGAAGTAGAGAAAGCAAAAACAAAATTAAGTATTAAATCTGCTTCAAGAGAAGAATTTGGTGATTGTATCAAGTATCTTTCTTTTGAAAGTAAAGATAAAACAGGCAATAAAATTAAAATAAATCCTTCACTCAATATGGATAAAATAAATGAAGATTTAAGTTATGCTGGATATAATCTTCTTGTAACATCAGAACTTGATAAAAATGCTCAAGAAATATATGAAATCTATCATGGATTATGGAGAATAGAAGAAAGCTTTAGAATTATGAAAACATACTTAGAAGCAAGACCTGTTTACCTTCAAAAAGAAGAAAGTATTTATGGTCATTTCTTAATATGTTATTTATCTTTAGTTGTTTTAAGATTACTTGAACTAAAAGTCTTTAATGATGAATTATCTTCTTCAGAACTGATATCTTTTATAAGAGAATATAATGTAACTGAAACTCCTGAAAAAAATTATATAAATAATGCAATAAGAAGTGAAACTTATTTGAAAATAAAAAGTACTCTTGGACTTTCAAAATTAGGTAATCTTTATCTTACCAAAAAGAACCTTGATAACCTTTTAAATGATGTTGATCTTAACACTTCATTTTAGGGGTCTCTACCAAAGTCAGGAATTATAACATCATCAACACATTATTACAAAGATAAACTACCAAATTATCCTCATATCACCTTTTTCTATTCGCTTTAAAATCTATTATATAGAATACTTATAATATTTTTGCTAATTAAAATTCCTTAGTGGTATTTTAATCGACCAAGTGATAACCATATTATAAGCGTAAATTATAGTTAAAAACATTACATTTAAACATATATGCAACCTTAATATATTAGTAATCCATATAAAGAGCTAAGCTATGGAAAATATTTATATAGTAACAAATTACTTGATTGAATAAGTAACTTCAACCTTATAACTTAAATTGATATCTTTAGGATCTAGTGCTTCGTTATTTGTATATGTTCTGGCTACCATTGGTGCTACACTACCAAATGTATCATTTATACTTTCATCAACGATACTGACTATGTCTAATTTTACATCAGCAGAAGAAGCTATGATATCTGCTTTTCTTTTTGAATCATAAACAGCTTCTTTTAATAATTTATCTTTTAACTTAGTCAGATTTGAAACAAGATATGATATATGAAACTCTGGTTTAAAATCTAGTTTTAATATGGTATCAATTACAGAATTTAAAAGATTATCTTTCATTGATAACGTGATTATAACACTATTACTTGATCTGTACCCTTTAAATACTCTTTCATAATTACCATCTTTATCTCTTTTATTTTCATAATATGGTGTAACTAAAAATTCTTCAGTTTTAATGTTTTTTCTACTCAATCTACCAATCTTGGTAAGTTGTTCAAGTAAAATAGACAAGTCATTTCTAGAATCATTTACAACTTTGCTGTAATCTTCATCTACATTCACAATGTTTAAATTTATTTCAACTTTATCGGGTTTGACAGATAAGGAAGAATAGCCAGCAACTTTAATATATCTATCCATATTATTCATTGATTAAATATTCATAATTAATATGTTTAGATAATTCTCTTTCAGAATTATTTAAATTAGTCACTAAATCATTAAGTTGATATATTGACAAATTCATTGATGGTTCAAGTAACATCAATCTTAATGGTTCGTTTCGATATTGAACATATAATTTTTCAAAATTATCAGCATCAATAGATAAATTCATATTCTTAACATATTCTTTAAAATATTGATTATTAAATAACGAACCAATTGGTGAATTGATGGTGTAATTATTGGATATTTGTTTTCTTTCTAATTTAGCAGGTTTCTTTATAATATCAAATCTGACACCATTTAACATAATAGAAGCATTAGCATAAACGTTTTTAAGACCATCTGCTATCAAGAATTCATATAATCCATCTTCAAGCTCCATTTTATCAGTTTCAGTTCTATAAGCTTTTAATTCATCTAATTCCACTTCAAAATGCATGGTAGCCTTATCTTTTGCTTTGACCATAACTTTATCAAAGTCTTTCATTTCCTTTAAAGGGCGATAGATATTAGAATGGACTTTTTTAACATATAATTGTAAAACAGCTTCCCCATCAATTTTAGAAGTGTTAGTTACTTCAATAGTTGCTGTGACCTTATTATTCTCAAGATTGAATTGTGCATTACCATAGCTGAATGTTGAATAAGATAAACCATATCCAAATGGAAGCATAAATTTGTCACTCTTATTGAGCTCATAATATTTGTAGCCAACATAAATATCGTTATCATAGTACATATAATAAATATTCTTATCAGTCATTTCTTTATTAAATGGGTTTTGATCTAACGAACTTATCCAAGTTTCAGGAAGTCTACCACTTGGATTATAAATACCATATAAGTTATTAAAGATAGCTTCAGCTTGTCCTTCACCAGCAAGGTAAGAAATAACTAGTGCTTTTGATGCATTGTAGACTTCTTCAATATTTAAAACTGAACCAGTGATAACAACTGTTGTAAATTTAACTTTATGTTCCTTTAATAAATCTATCAATTTAAGTTGTGACTGAGTCAATTCGATGTTTTTGCGGTCTTTATCTTCACCTTCTTCATATTGACCGATAAATAAAACTATTTTCTTGCAATGTGATTTTTTGATTTCCTCATATTTAACCAAGATATCTTTCTTATCATATCCTTGCAAATATTTAAACTTGATATCTTTTTCAGTTAAAATATCAATAAATGATTTCTTTCTATAAGCTGAGACATTTCCAGAACCTGTTCCAACAAATACTGGATTTGATGCAAATTCACCTAAAACTAAAACTTTATCTTTTACATCAAAAGGCAAAGTATTCTTTTCATTTTTAGCAAGTACAATACTTTTACTTGCTAAAGAAACAGCTTTATAATGAAGTTTTCCATTATTTAATTCATGGATTTTGTTACTTCCATATTTTTCACTAATTTCATCTAGTCTTTTATCATTTCTTATCAAATCTTCATCATTAAAGATTTTATTGTATCCCAAATCAATATATTCATTATCGACTTTTGATTTAGGCATTTCTAAATCCAAACCATAGTGCATACTTACAGCTCTATTTGAAATAGCAACCCAATCTGACATGACAAGTCCTTTAAATGACATAGTATTTAATAATCTATTCATCATATAGAAAGATTCAGGTACATACTCACCATTGATTTTGTTATAGCTTGTCATAATAGAAGAAGGTGATGCATGTTTAATAACATAATTAAATGCACTTAAGTATGTTTCATTTAAAGCTCTTTTTGAAACTTCACTTGAAACTATTCTTCTTGAAAACTCTCTTGAATTTAAAGCATAGTGTTTGATTGTTGCACCAACACCATATTCTTGAATACCTTTAACTTCGCTTGCTGCTAAAATACCTGTAAGATATGGATCTTCTGAAAAATATTCAAAATTTCTACCACACAAAGGAGATACTTTTAAATTCATTGCTGGAGCTAAAATGATATGAGTATTTACAGATAAACATTGTTTAGCTAAACAATTACCAACCTCATAAGCAACTTTTTTATCAAAAGAGGCTGCTACTGCACTTGGAGTAGGTAAGCAGACATTTTTAATATTGTTATCATCGTAATCATATATTGGTAGAGAAGAACTTCTTTCTCTTCTTAGCCCTGATGGGCCATCATTTACTCTAATTATTCTATCTGGATGTTCCTTGCTTGAAAAGGTCCATTCTGATAATCCAGTTAAGTGATTATAATAATCAAATCTTTCATTTTTTTCCATATGAAATCTCCTTAAGTATAATTTCAATCAATATATTTTAATATAAACAAGTTTATATTTAAATGTTTTAATGAGTAATAATCATTTATTGATAATTAAATATTTATTAATTTAATAAGTTAAAACAAAAAATTGTTGCTGTTACAGATATGTTTATATCTTAGCAAGCAACAATTATTATTTTTAGAACTTTAGTTGATATTATTTTTGTTTATCATCATTTGATTCTTTAGTTTCAACTTCAGCATCAATGATAACTTCATCGCTATCAGAATCAGTAGTTTCTTTTTTAAATTCATCAACTTGAGCTTTTAAATCAGAAATATCATTCTTAATATCTTGTTTAAATAAATACTTTTTCCTTTGATATATAGCATCACTTACTTGAGCAATGCCTGTACAAATTAAGACAGCACCAGCAATAATCAAAGCAAATTGAGAGAATGTTTCAGGATCTTTTAATTTAACAATTGCAAGAGCACCTAAAACAATCAGACAAGTTGCAACCAAAAAACCTATGATAGAAACAAAATAAGCTTTAATTATTTTATTGGTTAAAAAGCCGATTGAATATAAAAGGACGATGGCACCAAAAACAATTAAAGCTATTCCAATGAACATTGAAATGAACTTAATTAAGACATCAAATGCACTTGAATCAATTGCAACATCGCAAACTAATGTAATACCTATCGCAAGTTCAATTGATCCAGAAATTACAAGATCATATGTCATTGTTGCTTTTTCAACAATTGTTAAGACAGGTAAGAAATTAATCAGTATTCTTAAAGCACCATCAAATATTACAAATCCGCCAACAATAAATAAAATCGTACGTTGTAAATCCTTATTATCACAATAGATTAAGCATAAAATACCGCCAACAAAAATTAAGATAGCTTCAATAATACTCCAAACTGTCCAAAAAGTTGAACCTTTCTTAGTATTTATTATTTTTCTTTTTTTTGTTTTGACTTCAACATTATTTTCATCCATGATAAAGTCCTCCTAATTTGTGTAATTATAATATATTATTAGACAAAAGTCTAATAATTATCTTGCCAACCAGTTAAATGTCATCACATAAGAAGCATCAACTGCATTGCTATTAGAGTCTTGTTCACTCAAAGATAGTTCTATTTTAGAATATAAACCAACTTCATTAGTTTGATATTTAATTTCATAATTAAATGATTTATCGTAAACAATATCCTCTAAATTATTTGTTATTGTATTAACATAAGGAAGTTTCAATATCTTTTCCAAACTATCAACACCATTGAATGAAATAGATAAGCATTCATTTTCAAGTACATATTTAGTACTATAATCAGTACTTACTTTTTTATCGCTTGCATAAAAATCATTTAATTCTTCATAATTTAAAACATCCAAATCAGAACGGCCATTTCGTGTATAAACATATGGTGCATCGCCTTCTTTTATAATTTTGTTTGTAAAAATGAAATCACCATTATTATTTTGAGCATTAGGATAAATGCCTTGACATCTACTAACAGTTCTTTCAATTGAATAGGTGGCTTTTTGATAAAAATAGTTAGCTTTATTAAAAGTATAATTTTCAATAATATAATTTCTAGCCTGCAAAGAATCTAGATTAGTTGAACTATTTTTTTTACATGCAGCTACCATCAGTGGTAATAAAAATAATGTTGTAAGTTTCTTTTTCATATAAAAAATATATCATTTTAGCTTAAATAATTAAAGTAAAATATAATACTTTAACTTATTTTTAATCATCAGAATTATTTGCAGATTAGACCACAATATTACATGTTAATTACCTTATATACTTAATAAATACTATTAACTTTATTAATTTTGCTTTTAATATATCTCAATAAATGTTAAAATTTTTTGTTGAGAATTTTTTTCTCATTTTTTTGCTATTCATGTATAAAAGATATTTATTAATATCGTTAAGGAGATTAGTATGGGCTTTTTAGAAAAAGTATTTAGAATTGATCAACGTGCTTTTAAAAAAATTGAAAAGAAAGCTAAAAATGTTTTCTTGTATGAAAACGAGTACGCTGTTTTATCTGATGGTGATTTAAAAGCAAGAACTGAGATTTTTAAACAAAGAATCAAAGATGGTGAAACCATCGATGATCTTCTCCCTGAAGCTTTTGCTGCAAGTAGAGAAGCTGCAAGACGTGTTCTTGGTCAGTTCCCATATCCTGTTCAAGTTTTTGGTGCAACCGTTTTAAATGAAGGTGATGTTGCTGAAATGAGAACTGGTGAAGGTAAAACACTTACTGCAACTATGGCTGTTTATTTAAATGCACTTGAAGGAAAAGGTGTTCATGTTGTTACCGTCAATGAATACTTAGCTAGCCGTGATGCTGATTGGATGGGCAATGTTTATCGTTTCTTAGGTTTAACTGTCGGCTGTAATCTCCGTGAAAAAGATGTTGAAGCTAAAAGGGAAGCATTTAATTGTGATATCACTTATACAACTAACTTTGAAGTCGGCTTTGACTATCTAAGAGATAACATGGCCAAAACTGTTGAAAATAGAGTCTTAAGAGGTCTCCATTATGCAATTATTGATGAAGCCGATTCCATCTTAGTTGATGAATCAAGAACACCACTGATTATTTCAGGTGGTGCTGGTTTTACTGCTACTGCTTATGAGACTGCTGATAGAGCAAGTAAAAGATTGAGAGTTGATAGAGATTATACTATCGATATTGAAAAGAAAACTTGTTCTTTAACAGATGAAGGTATCAAGAGAATTCAACAAATGTTTGCTATTGATAACTTATATGATGCTCAATGGACTGAACTTGCACATCGAATTCAACAAGCATTAAAAGCTAATTACATCATGCAAAAAGATGTTGAATATATGGTTGCTGATGATGAAATTCAATTGATTGATTCATTCACTGGTCGTGTTATGAAAGGTAGAGAATATTCTGATGGTTTACAACAAGCTATTCAAGCTAAAGAACATGTTGCTATCAAACCAGAAACTGTCACTTTAGCAACTATCACTTATCAGAATTTCTTCAGATTATACGATAAATTATCTGGTATGACTGGTACTGCTAAAACTGAGGAAGAAGAATTTAGAAAAGTCTACAACATGAGAGTTGTTCCTATTCCAACTAATAGACCTGTTATCCGTGTTGATGATAAAGATTCTATCTTTGGTAATGAAAATGCAAAATACGCTGCTATTATGGAAGATATCAAAGAAAGACATGCTAAAGGTCAACCAATCTTGATTGGTACACCTTCAGTTGAAAAATCAGAAATCGTTGATAAATTACTCAATAAAGAAGGCATCCCTCATGAAGTATTAAATGCTAAAAATCACAGCAAAGAAGCAAATATCATCGCTTTAGCTGGCCAAAAAGGTGCTGTTACTATTGCAACCAATATGGCAGGTCGTGGTACTGATATCAAATTAGGTGAAGGTGTTAAAGAATTGGGCGGTCTTGCTGTTTTAGCAACCGAAAGAAATGAATCAAGAAGAATTGATAATCAATTGAAAGGTAGAAGCGGTCGTCAAGGTGACCCAGGCTATTCTAAATTTTATGTCTCACTTCAAGATGATATCTTTATTAGATATGCACCAGACACATTCAAGAATTTATATAAAAAATTAGGCGATGATGCTTTTGAAAGTATGCTCATGTCAAAGGCTATTACTCAAACTCAAAAGAGAGTTGAAGGTTTAAACTTTGATACTAGAAAGCAACTTTTAAATTATGATGATGTCTTATCAAGACAAAGAAAAACTATGTATGAAAGACGTGATCAAATCTTATTTTCTGAATCAATTTCAAACATCATTCCTTCTTATTTTGATTTAGCTTCTAAAACTTTTGCTGATCAATGTGTTGTCGTTGTCGATCAAGAAAAAGTAGTCGATGGCAAAAAACTTCAACAATTAGTTGTTGCTGATTTAGCAGTTGATGAGAAAGCTATTCCTGGAAAGTTCTTTGATGGACTTACACCAACTGATGCTGCAAACTTGCTTTCTGCTCAGCTCCAAAAAATATATCATGCTCATCAAGTTGAAGGTAATTGGACAGATGATATGAAAAATTACGCTGAAAAATCAGTCACTTTAGATTGTGTCGATAGAAGATGGACAAAGCACATCGATCAAATGTCAAAATTAAGAGAAGCTATTTGGCTTAGATCTTATGCTCAAACTGATCCATTACAAGCTTATACTAATGAAGGATTTGATATGTTTAACACCATGAATAAAAATATTGCTCATGATGTTGCTAAGACTTTATTACATGTTGCTTTCAGACCTTCAGCAAATGTTGAAGCCGCTAAAAAAGAAGATGATAAACCTGAAGATAATAAAGAGCCTAATAAAGAAGAAAAACTTGAGGCTATGTCAAATATTGATAAAGACGACGAACAGATCGATAGATCCAATCCTCAAGCAAAAATCAATTAATCAAATAAATATTTAATAAATGGAGGTATTTTGCTTATATGTTAGAGATTTCAAATGTGAATAATGCTTATAACAGTATTTACAAAAGATTTCTTGATCTTATGAGCTGCCTTTGACATTGAATCATTGAAAAAAGAGAATTTGTCATTGACAGAATTAACAAATCAAGAAGGCTTTTGGAACGACTTAAATAATGCTAAGATTGTTAATAAAAAACTCAGTGACAATTCTTATAAATTAGATAAGATTGACTATTTTAAAAATAAACTCGATGATATAAAAGATTCATTAGACTTTTTATCAGAAATAGATGATGAAGAAGTTTTAAATTCAACTGATGTTAAAGTAAAAACTTTGGAAAGTGAATTTTCTGAATTTGAAAAATTTATCTATTATTTTAGGCCCTATGATTCTAATAATGCTATTTTAGAATTCCACCCTGGTGCTGGCGGAACTGAAGCACACGACTGGGCTAATATGCTTCTTAGAATGTATTTAAGATATGCTGAAGATAAAGGATATAAAGTAAAAATTATTGATTTACTAGAAGGTGAAGAAGCAGGAATATCTTCCTGTACTATTTTAGTCACTGGTAAAAATGCATATGGTAATTTAAGAAGTGAACATGGTGTTCATAGACTTGTTAGAATTTCACCTTTTGATGCATCAGGAAGCAGGCATACCTCCTTTGCTTCTGTAAATGTTATGCCTGAATTTAATGACGATATTCAGATAAATATTAATCCTGCAGATTTGAAAATAGATACTTATCATTCATCTGGTGCTGGTGGTCAAAATGTCAATAAGACTGAAAGTGCAGTCAGAATCACTCATCTTCCAACAGGCATTGTCGTTTCTTGCCAAGTTGAACGAGATCAACTTGCAAATAAAGAAACTTGCATGGATATGCTAAAGTCAAAACTATTTCAACTTGAAGAAAGAAAAAGACAAGAAAAATTAGATTCAATATCTGGTGTTAAAAAAGATATTTCCTTTTCATCACAAATCAGATCATATGTTTTTTGCCCATATACACTTGTAAAAGATCATCGAGACGATTATTCAGAAGTCAATGTGCAAGCTGTGATGGATGGAAAAATTCAATCTTTTATTGATCACTATTTAAGATATGATTTTTTAACAAGTAGAGGTGAAGAAAATGGAAAATAAAAATAATGCTTCTATTGTTAAACGTTTCTTTATTAAACAATGGAAAATAATAAAGAAAGAATTTACATCCGAATCACCTAAAGTATTCATATTTAACTCATTTTTAGTTGTTTTAGGTGCTTTTATTTATGCTTTCGGTACCTCTTTTTTTGTTGTTCCTATGAACCTCATCACTGGTGGCATCACTTCTATTGCTATTTTACTTAACAAATATGTTAATCTCAGTGTTGATACTTTGATTTTGATTATCTCTTGGTCGTTTTTTGTCTTTGGACTTTTTACACTCGGTTTGAAATATTCAATCAGATCGCTTCTTTTTACAATAACTGGTCCTTTATTTATCATGATGTTTCAAAATTTAATCGACAATGTTGTTGTTGACGGAAGACATATTTTAAATATCTTAGAAATAAATAAAATATTTATCACTGATGACATTCAAATTATGGGAGATGGATTAAAAGCTTTAGCTTATGTAGCTTCCGCTATTTTTGGTGGCAGTTTATTAGGCGTTGGAGTCGGCGTTGCTATAATGGGCGGAGGATCATCTGGTGGAACAGATGTTATTAATCTTCTTGTTAGAAAATATTTCCATATCAAAGTCGGAATAACATCATTTATTCAAGATTTGATTGTTATTTTAATTGGTTTCTTCATCAATGATATGAATTTGATTACCACTTGTTTTGGTATCATTGGTTCACTTCTTTGTTCTATCTTAATTGATAAAGTATCATTTGGTGACAACCAATTCTTTGTAGCATTTATTTGTACTAATAAATGGGAAAGTATGAATCAAAAGATTTTAGAAGAGAGTGCTAGAGGAACAACTTTGATTTCAATGAAAGGTGGATACTCTAAAGTTGATTCATATCTTATTGAAATATGTTTTGATAAAAGAGACTATGCGGTTGTAAAAAATGCTATCTTAAAAGTAGATCCAAATGCTTTTATTCAAATCATGAAGGCTAGTGAAATAATCGGATATGGCTTCACTAGAAAGACACCAACTGTTGAAGAAATCAAGTCGCTTGATGTTTCTGATAAAGAAAAAGAATATTACCTTTTAAAATCAATGAATAATTATTTTAATACATACAAAAATGAGGATAAAAATGGAAGAGAATAAGAAAAAAATTGAAATAAGTACATCAGCTAAAATTGTTATCTGCTCATTTTCAACTATCATTTTAATAGTTTCTTCTTTTTTAATTGGGTTTTATGTGTCTAAAAGTAAACATTCATTATCAAGTGAAGATCAAAAAATAATTGATACCTATCATCTTCTTAAAGAAGAATGGTTATATGGTAATGAATTGAACAATTTTCAAGATGAAGCTTTAACTTCTTTAATCGACGGTATGACTAATAAAGAAAACGATCCATATACTTTTTATACTGAAAATGAAGAAGAGCAAAATCTTTCATTAAATGGTAAAGGTTTTGGTTTTACATCACATTATTATGATGGTAATTTAATAATTACCAACATCTTTAAAGGACCTAGTAAAGATAAATTTAAAATTAATGATATTATAACTTCAATAACAGTGGATAATGAAACGCTCATTTTAAAAGAACATACCTTATCACAAATAAGAACTTTTTTATCAAAATCACATGCTGATAACACTGTTTTCACATTTAATATCAGCAGAAATAATCAAAATTTAATTATTGACTTAGTTAAAGGCACATATGAACAAGAAGGAATGGAAATTAAAAGATATCCAACTAATAGTAATGATTACTCTCTTGTATTAAAAATAAATACTTTTTTAGATCAAAATCTTGTAAATTCTGTTGATAATGCATTAAATACAGCAATTAATAATTATCAAACCATCAATAATCTTGTAATTGATCTAACTGATAATGGTGGTGGATACGTTAAACAAGCAGATGAGCTTGCTAGACTATTTGTTAAAAAGGATACTCTGATTTATAAAATGCTAGATAAAAATGATAACGTTTTAAATTCATCCATTCAAAATAAAGATCCTAAATATAATTTTAAAAATTATAAAATCATCATAAATAATTCTTCAGCTAGTGCAAGTGAACTTTTTACTCTGGCTATGCGTAAAGGAACTGATGCAACTATACTAGGTTTAAAATCATATGGTAAAGGTGTTTCTCAATCATTTAAAACTTTTTCTGATGGTTCAGTAATAAGATATACTAAAGCTTTAGTCTATGGCCCTAAAAGAGATAATGAAACTATCACTGTGTTAGATAAATATGATAAAAAAGATATTTTTTCAATTCATCAAGCAGGCATCACCCCTGATATCCTTTTTTATAAAGATTATTCTTTCTTAAGTTCATTTGTTGAAATGAATAATTATAAATATCTTTCAAATAATCAAGTTGAACAAGTTATAAAGGTCATCAATGAACTTTATCCTAATGAAATAACTGATATCAATAATAAACGATTTGATGATGTAATTAATGAGTATACAAATATCATCAATAATAAATATTCACTATCATTAACTCCTTTCATTTCAAATGCTGTTAATAAAGAAGTTTCAGATATTTTAATCAAAGAGAGCTATGATAAATTCATATCTTATAAAAATGATATGCTAAAGGAATATTACCATGATTGATTCTTCTCATCCTTTTAAAATAGATAGTCCGTTTGTTCCAACAGGCGATCAACCTAACGCTATTGATAAATTAGTTAATGGGCTCAATGAAAATAAAAAATGGCAGGTTTTACGTGGTGCTACTGGTACTGGTAAAACTTTTACCATGGCTAATATTATTCAAAAAGTTCAAAGGACAACAATGGTTTTAGTGCATAATAAAACATTAGCCGCACAATTATTTGGTGAATTTAAAGAATTATTTCCAAATAACAGAGTCGAATATTTCATCTCTAATTTTGATTTTTATCAACCCGAAGCATATTTGCCTAAAACTGATACTTATATTGATAAACAAGTAGTCATGAATGATGAGATTGAAATGATGCGAGCAAGTGCTGTCAATTCTCTTCTTGAGAGAAAAGACACTATTGTTGTTTGCTCTGTTGCTAGTATATATGGCTTATCAGATCCAGATGAATATCGTGATTTATCTTTTACTTTACATGTTGATGAGGAGTTTGACCCTTATAAAATTGCTGAAAAACTTGTTTTATCTCAGTATAAAAGAAATGATATTGATCTAAGCAAAGGCACTTTTAGAATCAAAGGTGAGGTGTTAGAGATATGTCCACCAACTAATGAAGATTTCTACATCAGAATTTATTCAGATTTTGATAGGATAAGTGAAATTCAAAAAATCAAAATGACAACTAATGAGATTATTCACTCTTTAGAATATTTTCCAATCTTTCCTGCTCATGAACATGCATCAGGATTAGAAAGAATCAACCGTGCTATTTTAACTATCAGAAAAGAATTAAATGAACGACTAAACTATTTTGAAAAAGAAGGGAAACATCTTGAATATGAACGGTTAAAGATGAGAACTGAACATGACTTAGATTCATTAAGAGAATTTGGAATGTGTGCAGGAATTGAAAATTACTCTCGACATTTTGATGGACGTAAAAAAGGTGAAACGCCTTATACATTGCTTGATTATTTTCCTAAAGACTTCCTTCTTTTTATTGATGAATCACATGTTTCTATTCCACAAATTTCAGGTATGTTTAATGGCGACCGTGCTAGAAAACAAACTTTAGTTGATTATGGTTTTCGCCTTGAAAGTGCTCTTGATAATAGACCTTTAAGATTTGAAGAATTTGAATCTAAAATAAATAATGTTATCTGTACTAGTGCAACGCCTGGTGATTATGAACTTACTAAATGCAATAATCAAGTGGTTGAACAACTGATTAGACCCACAGGTCTTTTAGATCCAAAAATTGATGTCAGATTCAACACTAATAATCCTGTCTATGATTTGATGAATGAAATAAAAGAAAGAGTTAAAAGAAATGAAAGAACTCTTGTTGTTACCCTAACTGTTAAAGATGCAATCAATTTGACTGATTTTTTCAAAACAAATGATATCAAAGTCACTTATATTCAGCATGAAATATTAACGCTTGAAAGAACTGAAATCATCTATAAGTTAAGAAAAGGTATCTATGACTGTGTAATCGGTGTCAATCTTTTAAGAGAAGGAATCGATATTCCTGAAGTATCACTAATTGCTATTTTAGATGCTGATAGAGAAGGATTTTTAAGAAGTGAGAGATCACTTACTCAAATTGCAGGGCGTGCAGCAAGAAATGCAAATGGTAAAGTTATCATGTACTGTGATAAGATCTCTGACGCAATGGACAAAACAATCAAAGAGACTAAAAGAAGAAGAGATATTCAAGAAGAATATAATAAGCTTCATAATATCACGCCTAAAACGATTGTTAAACCTCTTAAAGAACCAATTAGAATGTATCAAGAAAGCAAAAAGAAAGTTAAAAATGGTGATATAAAACTCACAAGAAAAGAGACTGAAAAACTTATATCTGAACTCACTAAAGAAATGAACAAAGCTAGTAAAGAACTCGATTTTGAACTTGCAGCTAGTTTGCGTGATCAAATATTTGAATTAAAATCAACTTTATAAAGGAAAGATATGGCTACTTTACTTTTAATCATTATTTATTTAATATTTATCTCACTTGGTTTACCTGACTCCATTTTAGGTTCTTCTTTTCCAGCTATTTCAGATAATTTGAATATAAGTGCTGAATTTGCTGGATATATCTCACCATTGATTTCGGCAGGAACTATTCTATCTTCTTTATTTTCAGCTTATCTAATTAAAAAATTTAAACCACAATGGGTTGTTTCATTTTCAATTATGTTGACTATCATTGGGCTTCTTATTTTTTCATTTGCTAAAGAAAATAGTATTTATCTTCTTTTTATATCGACTATTCCCCTTGGTCTTGGAGCTGGTGCTATCGATACTGCTTTAAATAATTATGTTGCTATTCACTACAAAGCTATTCATATGAACTGGTTACACTGCTCATGGGGTGTTGGAACTGTTATCTCCCCATTGATCATTGGTGCTTTCATTGATTCAAATAATAATTCTAAAGGCTGGAATATTGGTATTTTAATTATAGCTTCTGTTCAATTTGCGATTATGCTCATATCCTTTATATCCATACCTTTATGGTATAAACTCAGTAAAAATGATAAAGTTGAGGAAGAAATTAATAAAGAAGAAAACTATCCATATAAAAAAATACTCACTGATCCGGTGTTTTATTTAACTATTATTGGCTTTTTCTCATATTGTGCACTTGAAACAACAACAGGCTTATGGACTGGTTCTTTTTTACACTATGGTAAAAATTTTTCAACAAGTGATGCTGCAACTTTGACTTCACTTTTTTATATAGGTATCACATCAGGTAGATTTATATCAGGTCCACTATCTTTAAAAATCAAAGAAAATAACATGATAAGAATCGGTGAAACTATTTTAACCTTATCAATTATTTGCCTGATCATTTCAAGCTGTTATCAAGGAAATTACACTAAATCCCTTGCTTTAGCGGGCATCTTTTTATGCGGTCTTGGTTGTGCTCCAATCTATCCTGCTATTATCAGACTAACTCCATATAGATTCTCAATAGCTGGCTCGCAAAAAGCAATGGGGCTTGAAGTTGCAATTGCATATGTCGGTAATTTACTGATGCCATTTCTTTTAGGGCAAATTGCTAAGATAATGAATAATAATTATCTTATTCTACCTTATGCTATTTTAATATTTATTATTCTTATGATTATTTCTCATGAATTAATCAATATCAGATTAAATAAACGTGATTTATCTTTACAAGAAGATGAGAAAAAAAATTATAATATTTAAGGTGAATTTATGATTTATTTAGATTATGCAGCTAATTATCCAGTCGATGATAGAGTCATTGATGAATTTGTAAGTGTTGAAAAAAAATATTATGGAAACACTAATTCTTTTCACACGCTTGGTAAAGAAAGTTTAAAAAAATATGATGAGATCAATTTAAAAGCACTACAACTTTTAAATTTAAACCCCGAAGAATACGAAATAATTTATACTTCCAGTGCAAGTGAATCAAATAATTTAGCTATTAAAGGAATTTATAATTCATATTCTGGAGTTGGAAAACATCTCCTTACAAGTCCATTTGAGCATTCATCAAACAGTGCAACTTTAGGATATTTAAAAGAATCAGGTGCTGAAGTTGAATTATTAAAAGCTACTTCTTCAGGTCAGATTGATTTAGATGATTTAAAAAGCAAATTAAGAAATGATACTATTTTACTTACACTGATTTTAGTTGAATCAGAAACTGGTATCCTTCAACCTTATAAAGAAGTTATTGACATTTTAAAAGACTATCCTAATTGTCATTTATTAATTGATGCTACTCAAGCTGTTGGTAAACTCGACATTGATTATTCAAATATAGAAATGTTTTCATTCACTCCTCATAAATTTGGTGGAATAATTGGATCGGGTTTTTTAGTCAAAAAGAAAGAAACTATCTTAACTCCTTTGATTCATGGTGGAAAATCAGTTTCAATATATCGAAGTTCAACTTGTCCATTAGGTTTAATTGCTGCTAGTGTTAAAGCATTAGAGATAGCAATTGCTGAAAGAGAAGATAATTTTAAATATGTTTCTAATTTAAATGAATATTTAATAAACAATTTAAAAAAGTTTAAACAAATTGAATTCAATTCAAATGTATTAAGTAGTCCATATATTATTAATTTATCAATTACAAATAAAAAAGGAATTGATACTTTAAATTATTTAAATGAGCATCAAATATGTGTTTCCTTAAAATCAGCTTGTTCAGTGACAAATACGCCTTCTTCAAATATTATGAGCATCTATCATGATAAAAATAGAGCTACTTCTTCTTTTAGAATATCACTTAGTAAACTTACAACTAAAGAAGAGATTGATACATTACTTGACGTTATTGGAGGATATATAAATGGAAAATAAAAAAAAGAAAAGAGATTTAGATATTTATTCACAATCAATTACAACAACATATAGAAAACAATTATTTTCTAAATTTTTAGCAGCCATCAATGATTACAAATTAGTCAGTGAAAATGATGTTATCTGTGTTTGCATATCAGGTGGAAAAGATAGTATGCTCATGGCTAAACTCTGGATGCTGTATAATCAATATGTAGATAAAAATTTAAAAATAAAATATCTGGTCATGAATCCTGGATATAACGAAATCAATTTGCAAACAATCAAAAACAATTTAAAAACTTTAAATATTCCAGCTGTTATTGAAGAAACTAATATTTTTGAAATCGCCAATTCACAAGAAAAATCACCATGTTATTTATGTGCTAAAATGAGGCGTGGTGCTTTATATAGAATCGCTAAAGAGATGGGATGCAATAAAATTTCTTTAGGCCATCACTACGATGATGTTATTGAAACAACACTGATGAATATGTTAAATGCTGGTTCATTTCAAACCATGCTTCCTAAAGTCCATTCTGATAATTATGAAAATATGTCTTTGATTAGACCTATGTACTATATTAGAGAACAAGATATTATTAATTGGAAAAATAAAAATAATTTAAGATTTATTCAATGTGCGTGCCGCTTTACTGAAAATTGTGCTGTATGTGATAATGGCGGTGGTGGCAGTAAAAGATATGAAACTAAAATTCTTATTAAAAAACTTGCTAAAGAAATGAATGAACATGTTGAAGCTAATATTTTCAATGCAGCTAATAATGTTATCTTAGATAAAATAATTGGTTATAAAGACGAAACAGGATATCATTCTTTTTTAGAAAATTTTGATAAATTCAAATTAAAAAAATAATCATTCATTATTAGAATTATTATCACTTTCTTTAATTGGCCTTCCGTTTTCATCATAGTTAGCAGTCGTATCAACTTTATCAGGATCAACTAATAGTATCTTTCTCATTAGTAACGAGAATTTTTTGTTAGTTTTTTCAAGTCTTTCTTTATCTTTAGTTCTTTTTAATGTTTCAGGCAATGCATCAGTCAATTTCTTTTTATAAAGTGCACGTTGATTCTTCTGAGCTTCAACTAATTTTTCATATCTAGCAGTTATCTTTGATTCTTTAGCTATCTTTGATATTTTATTAAATAAGCCAATAGAATTTACTAAATCAACAATAAAAACACCATATGTAATGCCTAATATAAATATTGAACCAAAATGGGCTACAGCTCCACCTTCTGTATTTCCAAACATGTAGGCATAGCTATCTTTAAAAGCATCATAAACAAAGGGATTTAATCCATAATAAAAGATGATTGCAACAGCAAACCAAATAACAGAAAAGACGGGGCAAATAATTCCCATAATGTTTCCTTTCATATTGGTGTAATCCCATAATCTTACTTTAAATCCTTTAACAAAGATTAAACCAGCTACAAATTCAAGTAAAACCATACTTGTTCCCAAAATCAATATTTGTATTAAATCGTATACAGTTGCACCGCTATAATAATTTAAACCAAATAAATCACCAGTCGGATTATAAAAATGAATTGTTTCAGGAAATAGAGAATAAGACATCCAAGTTAAAGAGAACATAACTACTAATCCAAATCCATACAATGGAAGCCATGGACCTTTATTAAATCCTGGATTTACCCATTTTTTAGCAGATACAAATCTTCTAAATAAAACCTCTAATACATATCCTATCATGCTACCTGCCATAAACATGAAAAGAAATGTAATCAATATTTTACTAGGCAAATTTGTATTACTATTAGCTTCTAAAACTAGATTCATTTTATCACCTCTTAACTAGTTTAATAATAACATAATTAAACTAAAATAAAAGTGATAAATATTACATAGTATGTTTTATTAATTCTTAATCATCTTGTTTTTTTTGTATAAATCTTTTTTTTACATACCTTTTAATTGCCCAATCTGCAATTGAAAGTCCTATAAAACCAACAAAGAAAATAATAGGTATTGCTAAAGAAGCATTTATTGATTTATAGAATACAACTTCACCATAGCTTCTTGCAATACTCTCTATCACAATCATAATAATAAAGAAACCAAATATGATTTCTACACAAGTATCTGTAATAACATTTGAAAAACTTGTTTTCCCCATTTGGTTTCTAATGTAAGATTTTACTTCATCATAATACTTATCTGAAACTTCTTCATATAGCTTTTTTGATGTTTCATCAATATTAGATATTTTTTTACATTCTTTAACCAAAGCAAAAATCATAAATCCTAAAACAACTATGCTAAAAAAAACAATAAGAAGACAAAGCCATAGGAATGCACTATATCCGACAGTAAAATTTTTAATTCCAAAAATACTCATTGTAAAAAATGATTCATTTTTATCCCTAACAAAAAATGGAGTGAATGAAAATGTTAATAAAAAAAGTATAGATATTGAATACATTACAATTCTAACAATAACATCAGATTTAACAATTTTTTTAAATCCGCTTGATTTATAAATGCTTGTATCACTATTAATATTTTTAGATTGAGAGGTTTGAAGATTATCAACTAAGTTAGAAGTTTTCTCACCGCATTTAGGGCAAAAATCGTAGTCACTTTCATATTCACATCCACATTTTGAACATGTAATCTTTTTATTTGTATGTGCAATTGAACTACCACATTTAGGGCAAAAATCATAGTCACCTTCAAACTCTTGACCACACTTCGGACATTTAGATTTCATAATATATCTCCTTAAAATATAACTAAATTATATACCCCCCCAGTATATTGTCGAGCATTAATTAAATTGTTTTCATTTATGATGCATCATAAATGAAAACAATGCTCAACTATTGCTAACCCGGAACCATTCAAGCTAACATATTTATGCTATTG
>ERZ808252.442-NODE-442-length-40534-cov-10.248771_pt1 | contig 40534 bp, 30 predicted proteins | sample MGYA00521242_ERZ808252 | MGnify/ENA primary metagenome ERZ808252 (study PRJEB31516, sample SAMN03275581) | gut metagenome | biome: mammalia-associated habitat; material: feces | host: Papio cynocephalus | place: Kenya | collected 2012-08-07 ...
TGCTTACCTTTGAATGCCACTCTCTGTGGCCCCTTTTTCAAATCCACTTTGGGGGGAAATCTATGTTATTATCTACACCCGCTCCCTCTCCAGCTCCGGAAGCAACAGCTTCACGGCTTTCTTGAGCAAGAGAGCGTCACTCCTCGTGATGTCCGAAATAATCATCATTCCTCTGCTGTCCTGGTCTATCAACATAACTTTGTGAGTGTTAAGAATTTTACTTACCTTTACAATCTCTATTTATTTATATATTTATTTGTTTATTTATTTATTATCATTTCGGATGCAAATATAGGAGCATTGTTCCTAATATCCAAAGAAATTAAGAACAATTTTCAAAGTTTTTTATTGCTAATTATGGACGATTCTATAAAAGAAAGACTTACGGAATTTATTGCATCTCAGAAAATGAGTATCAATAAGTTTGAAAAAGCCTGTGGACTATCGACCGGATATGTTAAAAATATGAGAAAATCAATCTCTCCGGACAAATTAAAGAGCATTGCTCAGACATTCCCTCTGCTTAACCCCGGATGGCTTATGACAGGAGAGGGAACCATGATTCGCTCTAACATAGGAGAAAATAATTCGGGAGTAGTCATTACAGGAAGCAATCAACTCAACAACAGCCCAATCCACAATGATAATAGGCAATATTACTCCGACTCCCCCGACGTCCTCAAGGCTCAGATCGAACTCCTCGATGAGCGCATAAAGGAGAAGGACGCCCAGATAAAGGAGAAGGACGCCCAGATAAAACAACTTTTAGACATCCTTTCTAAACGATAGAATGTTATGAAGATTAGTCCGACAATAAATGTCCGCACCGATAAGTTATCCGGAGGATTCCTGTCGGCAGTAGAGTTCTGCAAAGAACTTATGTCTGCCGTCGATGGAGATCGCGTGTCATTGTCGAATGTCCGCTTCGTGACACCGTCATTCCTATTGCCGTCGCTTGTATTTATTGAGAAGATGGACAGGAAGCCGGAATTCACCGATGCAAGTTCCTATCTGAACGCTATGAGCTTCTGTTCCGGAGGCATCGATGCCTCCTCCATGAGGGATTCGGAATTCAAAGGGTTCATCTCCGGATTTGCCGGAGGTTCATATATCCCGATTATAAAATTTCCTACAGACTTGAACGGGTTGGATAAACGCGATGCCATTCTCTCATCCGTTCATTCAATTCTGGTCCGGCAAAGCAAATTCGGGCACAATGTCGAGAACGGTTTGAGATACATTATCGGAGAATCGGTTGACAACATCGTTGAGCACTCCCGCTCAAAATATGGCTACATCACAGCTCAAAGCTACCCGGACAAAGGCTATACCGACATTTGCATAGCCGACACCGGTGGAACGATTTTAGGCAGCTACGCAGACAACCCACGAACAGCCGGTATTGAATCAGACATTGAAGCCATTCAATCCGCTGTGTCTGGAATCTCAGCAAAGAACCTCCCGGAAGCCGAGAATCGAGGATATGGTCTGCGGACGACAATCGGGATGCTGACGAAGGGACTTGACGGAGAATACCTGCTGGCTTCAGGAGATGCGCTGTTCGCAGCAACAGGGAAAGCATCGCAGTTCATTGAGTTGCCTTGGGGAATGCGGTTCTGCGGAACGGTCATCGCTTTCCGCATTCCGGAAAATATGACTAATTTTAACTACATGAAATACATTGCGTGATATGGAAACGATTTACATAAAAGACCTTGCTGGTCGTGACATTTTAGGCAGGATTGCAGCTCACGACATCCTTGCTGCAGCGTATAATTGCAGGGACAACGATGTTGTCTTGGATTTTGACGACGTGCAGTTCACCACCAGAAGTTTCATGGACGAGTTTTATAACGAAGTTCGCAAAGCGTCCTCTTCTGGACTGAAGATTTCTTTGACAAACATGTCCGACGATCTCAAGCAAATGTACTCGGCCGTATCCAAGACCCAGAAGGGCGGCACTGTGAAGATAACGATGAAACCATATTCCAGACCCAAAACGATTGCGGATATGGAACGCATTTTCGCGCAGATGTCGATATAACAGATGTCGATATAGTTGTCACATCAGACAGAGCATCCTCCGGTACGGAAGCACTAAGCCATCGATGACAAAAGACAGAAGATTAGTATGCCGATGATGATTTCTGCAATGAATATCCAAACAGCACGATGATAACACACAATGCGACGTTCGTTCACTCGTTTGTTGTCGTCGATGGCATTTTGCGCCCCCATAAGCAACGAAACCTTGTAATTTCTTGCCTGATAAGCGACATCAATACCCAGAAGATTGGAACAAGTGCTGTCCTGAAGCCCGATTCTCGGCTCAACCCCCCGGTGTTCTATTGCGCTGCCCGAATTGGATACCGAAAATGATGATTGCAGAAGGGGCAATGAGCATAGCGAGGGCATAAACGGCCATTATCAATGATACACTCCAACCGCCGGGAAAGAGGAGGCATTAGGACGTATGATTTTTTACGGCACATAATCAACAATTTTTATGAATTTATGGCAAAACTAAGCATAAACAATGATGTTACAAATGCCCTAAAAATTTGGCGGAGAGATTTTTACTCTCCGCCGTCCCGGAGCTGTAACGGGACAAAATTAACGAAAAATGGCCGAAAATGCCAATAATCGCCCAAAGTTTGCAATTGATTATGAATAAGTTAGACAAAACAGAGACCCCCGCAAAAATCTCCTTCTCTCCGCTAGGAAGAAATAAAGCTGTTTAAGATTTGGTCCACGCCAATGCTTAAGCAGCTTTTCTTGTTACACCTTGATTCGCTCCCAGATGAAGTCGGGAATAAGGCGCCAGGCGAAACAGAGAATCTTGTAACGCCAGTCAATGACTATCACGCGATGGTGGTGGAGAAGGCCGCGGACGATGTGTTCGGCGACGTAGTCCGGACGCATCTGCATTGGGTAGTCGTGATGGATGAAGTCAGTCGAGACAAAGCCGGGGCGAATGTCGGAAAAGGAGATGCTGAGGCGCTCACTATGGGCGAGTTGGGAAAGAGCCTGAAGATAGGTCCACTGAAAACGCTTGGTCGAGGAATAGGATGCCGATGGAGCCAAGCCCTTGCAGCCGGCAACGCTGGTGATGGCCGCAATATGTCCCTTGCCGCCATGCTCGCGAAACCACCTGAAAGCCGCGTCTATCATCATCGTAAATCCAAGGACATTGGTAAGAACCGTACGCGTCTCTATCTCCCGCAGGAGTTCGCGGTTCTGGTTGCCATAGCCGGAACTCAAAAGGAAAAGATCCATGCCGCCAAGTTTATCTATCAGAAGGTTGAGACGTTCATCCGCCTCATCCTCTGTAACGTCAATGACCTCCGTCACGACTCGTCCGGGATGCGACTCCTCGAGTTCACGAAGCAGTCCCTCACGGCGTCCTGCCACGCCCACCATCCATCCTTCACGCACGAGAATGTGCACGACTTCCTTCCCCATCCCAGAAGTTCCGCCTATTACAATAGCTTTTTTCCCCATAGTCCTTAATATTAAATAATATCCGATGTCTACCCTTTTCGAGACCTCCTCAAACGATGAGAGACACCCATGTGTCAATCATTAAGGTGAATGAGCGAAGCAACGGGAGCAATCTTCGTGAGACGGTCAGCTCCGTGCAGGTCATCAATCTCAACAAGGAAGACAAATTTCTTCACCGCCACCCTATATTCTACGCCATCCTTCATAACCGGTGTCTCCATAAGGGACTGCGCAAGAGCCTCAGCCGTGCCGCCTGTCGCGAGAATGTCATCGAGAATGGTCACCTCTAGCACATTTCCGGATAAGGGACCTGCCGCGACATCGCTCTTTCGGTAGAAAAGTTTGTCGGCACCATATTCCTTCATTATCTCGACACCGACAAGATCCCCCTCGGAAAACGGAAGTTTCCCAGACTTGCGGACCGGGATTATATTGCTCACTATGCCGTCCGTCATCAGAAGAGGGGTACCGAAAAGAAAGCCGCGAGCCTCTGGTACAGCGAGGTTCGGAGTTTCAACTAGGGCGTCAAGTTCGGAAACTACCTCACGGAACACCTCTTTTGAATATAGGAATGGCATGATGTCAATGAAATTGATGCCCTCCTTCGGAAAATCTTTGTAAAAATTAAGTTTATCTTGTAACATATTGACTATTTGTTATTTTCATTTTTATAGAAGACGTTCTGCACACATTCCCTAACCTCGGAGACAATTTCCACAAGCCGTCGGTCTTGACGGAATTTGAATTCGGAAACAGACAGCCGGACAGCCTTGAACCAGTCATGCGCAAAAGTGTAGGCAGGGCAGAACAGCAGGAGCAGCAGCACAGACACCCACCAAAGACGTCCCGGAATTCCGGTGAAGAGAATAGTTGCCCAGACAATGGCAAGCAGCGGAAGCGTCAGTGCCGCAACGGCATAACGCAGCGATATCAGAAACGCACGATCAGTCTGTACACGGCAGAGAACTTCGGCAAGCAGCAGCACTGGAGATGTGACCAAGATCGAAAAGATCCAGTATGGAAAAGTCAGCGCCAAAAACATGATTCCAAGAGCCTTGGAGCCGGAGCAATGTTTCAAGAAGAAAAACTGCGACCGAAAGTCTACAGAGTATGACGCAGCGCTTATACGCGAACGCATGCGAATTGAGAAAGCCTCCGATCCAAGCCTCACAAGACGGCCATATTCAGGGCTTCCACTGTCCCGAAGCGAATAAAGCCATTCTGCTGCAGCCTTGTCCCGAATCATTCTGTCATATAGGCTGAACTTCCCGCATATCATTGCGTTCCTATCCCTTTTTCCAAGAGTCCCAATCCGCGCAGGTGAGTTGCTGAGGCTGTCCTCCGAGACAATGCGGCAGATTTCAAGAACGCCGTCATAATCAGCATCATCGTCAATGCTAAGATACAGAGACTTCAACTCGGATGCCAGTTCTTCACGCATCGCGTTCATTAGTTCAGGTTGCGTCAACCCCGTGTGTGCTCTACGAAATTCACTGACATTCATCGCCCTACCCACATTGAGAAGCATTGATGTCCTGTAGCGGTAGTAGTTTCCATATTCGATGCCGACAGGCACAATCATCATAGGCATCCGCTCGTCAAGTTTGTCGTCAGCCATCAGCGCGACACGAAAAATGCCCTTACGAAGGGGCAGCAGAGAATGCCGGTCCCTCTGGGTGCCTTCCGCCATAATGCAATAGGGAATGCCGTCACAGAGTCTGTCTGACACGGCGCTCATAATGTCCTCATTTTCCTCAAGATGGCTATAGCCATCACGAATGCGCATCACAGGTGTGACATAAAGAAACCTTAGTAGCCCTCTCAACAAAGGTATACGGAACATGTCGGCACGCGCAGCAAAAATCATAGGAGCGAACCGCCTACCCAGACTCATTGCGGCAAGCGGATCCATAAGCCCATTAGTATGATTTGGAGCGAAAATGACGGCACAATCTTTAGGGATATTTTCGAGCCCGACATATTGTACCCGCGAATATGACGCAAGGAATGCAGGATCAGCGTATGCCCGCAGCAACCGGTATCCGAGTCCGGGTTTTCGACGAATCTTGAATTTTTCTGAATCCTGTGTCATTTTTCCGTTGTCAGCACAGGTGTACAAAGATACTCGGTGTTTTATTCTTTTACAAATATTTTGTAGTAAATTTGCGGAGGAACCCCCGTTGAGATGCCCTGAAAGCTGGGATTGCCTCGATGGGATGTTGAACACTTACTGAACATTAAATGATTATCACTGACGAGGAGCGATCGCTGGCAAAATTCGGGATGGAGTTTGCCCTATCTTCAGGAATGAGTGGGGTGAGGGTGACGCTGAACAAGAGTATCTCGGACACTTGTACAATGCTTGACGGAGAAACGGACAAGGTCAGCCATTGTGCGGATAGGTCTCTTACATTCTGCCTATTTGCGTCTGGGCGCTACGGAACATTCTCCACCAATCGACTCGGAAAAGACGCCATAGGGGTCTTCGTTGAAAAGGCCTGCGAAATGGTGCGGATTATGGAGGCGGACACATGCAGAACACTCCCCTCTCCAGAAAGACTTGCAACAGATGCGAAAACGGGGCTCGAGGCCGGACTGTGGGATAGAGGGTATGCAAACATGTCCGATGCTCGGAGAATCGAACTGGCCCAAAGCATGACGATCCTCGAAAGACAAGGTAACGGATGGGAGATCGTGTCGCAAGAGAATGAATACACAGACTATATAGATGAGACTTATCAAATAGACTCTCAGGGATTTGAAGGCCAGCACTTTGAAACCGGATTCACCTGTTCGTCAGAAGTGACTGTCACGGATCCGAAGGGGCACAGGTTCAGTTCCTATTGGTGGGACTCGTCAGCGTTTCTCAACGGCATCCATCCGACAGAATGTGCAGAAACGGCACTTAGAAAGGCAGTGGCGTCCATGGGCCCGGAAGTGATTCTGGGAGGGAACTATCGGATGGTCGTTGACGGAAATATCGGTTCCAGACTATTGAGCCCCATAATAAGTGCTCTCAACGCCTCCGGCATACAGCAGAAGATGTCGTTTCTTTGCGGCAGCCGCGGACAACGGATTTTTTCCAAAGGGCTCACGCTGACTGACATGGCGCGAGAGAGCGGGAAGGCCGGCGCGCGGCTTTTCGATTCCGAGGGTGTGGCGACGACAAACCTTCCGCTGATCGATGAAGGGGTCGTCAGGAATTATTTCGTTAACACATACATGGCAAACAAGACCGGTGAGCCGCCTACAGTCGAAGACATCTCGCGTCCGACGCTACGGAGATGGGCCAGCGAAACCCTGCTTGAGGTGCTCTCAGAGAGCGGAGGGTATGACAGGTTGACATCAGATTTGGAATCAGGAGAAAAAGTCCTATCTTTGGAGGATATTTTGCGCGGATGCGGCGATGGGATCTATGTGACTGAAATCAGCGGAGGAAACTGCAACCCAGTGACTGGGGACTATTCCTTCGGAGTTGCGGGATTCCGTTTCAAGGACGGACGGCTCGGGCGTCCTTTCAGGGAAATGCTGATTACCGGCAACATCCTAGAGTTATGGAATGGTCTGCTGGCTATCGGAGACGATGCAAGGGACTGCGGACGCTGGAGGCTGCCGACGACGGCATTTGACGGCGTCAGCTTTTCGGCGTGACGATGTACGTTGAGCCGCGAAGAGGGCGAAGCCGCTGCTGCATGGGAGGCAACGTAATCATTTCGGCGAAGCCTGAATTATTTTGAACCATTAAAATTAAGAAATATGAAAATCGAAAAAAACACTGTAGTAGCTCTCACATACGAGCTTGAAGTCGATGGGAAAGTTGTTGACAAATGTACAATAGAGAGGCCTCTGGACTTCATTCACGGGATGGGATATCTCCTTCCGAAATTTGAGGAGGAGGTTGCAGGACTTGAGCCCGGAGACAAGTTTGAGTTTACACTTTCGCCTGAAGAGGGATATGGAGCCGTCGACCCGCAGAGGGTGCTTGACCTGCCGGTAGAGGCATTTTCAGACCAGGACGGGAAAATCCGCCATGATCTGCTAGTGGAGGGTTCGGACATCACTCTCGTGAACCAGCTCGGACAGCCTGTTCCGGCCAAGATTCTGAAAGTTGAGGCAAAAACAGTAAAGGTTGACGTGAACCACCCCATGGCCGGCAAGACCCTGAATTTCAAGGGAGAAATCGTGAGCGTGCGTCCGGCGACCGAAAAAGAGATAAAGGAAGGACTTCACGGTGAGCTTGCCGGTGGTTGCTCCGGTTGCGGAGGAAACTGCAGCGAAGGCGGATGCGAAGGCTGCGGAAGCGACAAGGGCTGCGACTGCGGTGACAACTGCGACTGCAAGTAATCGACAAATTCGACATTGCGGGAGCAGACAAGTGAGGTTCCCGCTGTTATTTCGGAGAAATTGAGCGGAGTCCGGAGTCTTTGCGCGATGAAAATTGCTGTCGTCATATTAAATTGGAACACAAAGGATTACCTGCGAAGGTTTCTGCCTCCGCTGCTTGATTCGGTGTCTTGGTTTAATGCCGGAGAAACCGAAGATTGGGCAGAAGTCATCGTGGCGGACAGCGCATCGGCGGATGGTTCGATAGAGATGTTGTCTCGCGATTTCCCCAAAGTGCGGAGGATACCCCTTGACCGCAACTACGGCTTTACGGGTGGTTACAACAGGGCATTGAAAGAACTTTCCGTAAATACGGCTGAGACGGGGACGCCCGATTCCGCCAGAGAACTAGGAAGTCGCGGAGACTTTGATTTGTTCATACTGCTGAATTCTGACATCGAAGTTACGCAGATCTGGTTGCGGCCGCTTGCCGAATGGATGAAGTCACACCCAGACTGCGGGATCTGTGGACCGAAACTGCATAGCTGGTACGAACGCGAAAAGTTCGAGTATGCCGGTGCCGCTGGAGGGCTTATAGACAGGTTCGGCTACCCCTTCTGCCGCGGACGGGTCCTTGGGAAGACGGAAGTCGACAAGGGCCAATATGACTCCCCTGCAGATGTGCTTTGGGTGACCGGAGCCTGCCTTGTCATACGGGCACGGCTATGGGACTCGCTCGGAGGGCTGGACGACAGGTTTTTCGCACATATGGAAGAAATCGACCTATGCTGGAGGATGCAGCTTGAGGGATGGAAGGTGATGGTGGTGCCGGATTCCGTAGTGTACCATTTAGGCGGGGGTACCCTTCCGCAAAACTCACCACAGAAACTCTACCTCAATTATAGGAACAATCTCCTGCTGCTTGACAACAACCTCGCCCAGACCATTGGAAAGCGGAGGGCTGGACTACGGATTCTCGTCAGAAAGATTCTTGACGGATGCTCGGCGGCAGTCTACTTATTGACACTCAAGCCCGCTTATTTCAAGGCAGTTTGGAGGGCACATAGGGATGCGAGGATGCTTATCGCAGAAAAAAGGAACGACCTTCAAGGTGCAATGGGGAATGGGCCAAGACGACAAGATAGTAAAACTCGCAGTGTCATAGGAATTTATGATGGATGCATGATTCCGAGGGCATTGTTGGGAATGAAAATACAGTTCCGAAATCCAAAGGATAAAACACGATAAATTATGCGAATAATCATAGCCGGAGCAGGGGAAGTAGGCTCACATCTGGCGAAGATGCTGAGCAGCGAATCCAACGACATAACCGTGATAGACAGCGACCAGAGCCGTCTGGACAGTTTGTCAGCGATTGCGGACATAGTCACGGTAAACGGGAATTCATCAGAAATCGGAGTACTGCGGGAGGCGGGGGTGTCTGAAGCCGACTTGTTCATAGCCGTAAATCCTTCCGAATCGCAGGATGTCAACATCGTCAGCGCGATTCTGGCAAAGAAACTTGGCAGCCGCAAGGTCACCGCACGAGTCAACACAGAGGAATACTTGTCATTTGAGAACAAGAACATATTCACGGAAATGGGGATAGACCTGCTGTTTTACCCAGAGAAAATCGCTGCAAATGAAATCGTTGACCTGCTGAGGCATAACGCATCAACGGACTCGATGGACTTTGCTCGGGGACGGGTGCAGATGTCTGTTTTCAAGGTCGAGGATGATTCCCCACTGCTTGACATGAATGTCCTGGATCTAAGCCGCCATGCGACGTCGGAGGAACTCCAGTTTCGTGTTGTAGCCGTATCGCGCAACAATTCCACAATAATCCCGAAAGTGGATACAAAGTTCAAATACCACGATCTCGTCTACATCATCTCCAAGCGAGAAGGAACGCAAATGCTCATGCAGTTCCTCGGCACGGTCAATCTTGAGGTGGATAAAGTGATGATTCTCGGAGGAAGTCACACGGCGGAAATGGTTGCCAGGCAGCTCATTGGACAGACGGACGTAATCAAGATCATCGACAATAGCAAGGAACGCTGCGCTGAGCTTTCCGACAAGTTCGGTGACAAAGTCACGGTAATCAATGCCGATGGCAGGAATTCTGATGTGCTGATAGAGGAGGACATACGCAATTTTGATGCGTTCATCGCTCTGACGGGCTCATCTGAGGCCAACATCCTCGCCTGCGTTGCGGCAAAGAAACTGGGCATACCAAGGACTATCGCGGAAGTGGAGAATATCGAATATATCCGGCTCGCTGAAGGGATGGGAGTCGATGCTGTCATAAACAAGAAACTCATCACAGCTGGGCGAATCTTCAAGTTTACATTGAGCGACAAGGTGCGTTTTATAAAATATATGAACGGAACGAACGCCGAAGTTCTGGAGTATATAGTTGCAAAGAACGCGAAAATCACAACGGGAAAACTTGTAGACCTCGATTTTCCGAAAGACGCAATTGTGGGGGGTGTCATCCGCGGAAACAATTCGTTCATCGCGGTGGGTGACACTCAGATTCAAGAATATGACCGAGTAGTCGTCTTTGCCTTGCCGGAAGCGGTGCATGAGGTCGACCGGTTCTTCAAATGACGGGTGGGGCGCATAAAAGGCGGACTGCTTCGTTGCATGTGAATTTCAAATCCTCACAACCGGAAGGTTGCTCCGGTATTGAAATCCCCAGTGCGCCTCGCATCCCATCCTTTTATGCATCCCCTTTCTTTCAGCAGCGCCTCAATTATAAATGGAAATTTCTTACGAACTGACAAAATGTCAGCAGAATAGGCGCGGCTTGCTCTTTGAACCGGAGGCGGCAGGTTTTATGTGCTCGGATGAGGAATTCAGAGCGCGTTTGGCCTTGTAATATAGTTGATAAAAAATGGGAAATGAGATATGAGCAAGAATAAGAAACATCACGAAAAGCCTGAGGAGAAAGACGTTATCCAAAACGAGGAAATTGTGGAGGAGACAGAGAACAAGCAGGCTGAAGACGAGCAGGACAATGGGGAAGAAGACCCCTTGGAGAGCGCGGAGTTGGAGGAGCTGAAGAAGTCAAATGCAGATTTAGAGGCCAAATTGACAGCCACGTGTGACAAACTGACCAAAACCGAAGAGTCATACGTAAGGCTCATGGCAGAGTTCGACACTTTCAGAAGGCGCACCACTCAAGAAAAGTTGAATATGGTGGCCACCGCTGCCGAGGATACGATAAAGGGAATGCTTGTCATTCTCGATGACTGCGAGAGAGCCATGAAAGTTCTTTCGGAATCTGACGACTCAACCGCAGCGAAAGAAGGGACTGAACTCATATACAACAAGTTGATGGCATACCTCAAAGGCAAGGGACTCACTCCTATTGAGGCAATGGGCGCGGATTTCAACACCGATGAGCATGAGGCTGTCGCAAAATTCCCCGTTGATGACCCGGAAAAGAAAGGCAAGGTCTTCGACGTTGTGCAGACAGGCTACAAACTCAACGGCAAGGTGATACGCTTTGCGAAGGTCGTGGTCGGAATTTGAGGCCTTTATGAAAAACATTAGGTAGTAGTAGTTATGGCAGCAAAAAGAGATTATTATGAAGTGCTCGGTGTCGCGAAAACGGCAACGGCCGATGAGATAAAGAAGGCCTACAGAACACTTGCAATCAAATATCACCCGGACAAGAATCCGGGAAATAAGGAAGCCGAAGAGAAATTCAAGGAGGCGGCGGAGGCATACGCTGTGCTCAGCGATCCTGAAAAGAGAAAGAAATATGACCAGTTCGGCCACGCTGGAGTTGGTGACAACCCGGGGCCTGATTTCAGTGGCGGATTCGGAGACCTCAATGACATTCTGAACAACTTGTTCGGTGGCGCTTTTGGCGGATTCTCCGGAAGTTTCGGAGGTAATGGCGGCGGATTCGGCGGTTTCAGCGGATTCGGCGGTGGACACCAGCAGGAACGCGTGTCTAGGGGTAAGGACATCAGGGTTCATGCCCGTCTCACATTGGATGAAGTAGCTCGCGGAGTCGAGAAAGATATCACCATAGAGAGGTTCGTTCCATGCCAAGACTGCGGGGGCAAGGGTGCAAAGTCCGCAGCGGACATAAAGACGTGTCCAAACTGCAAGGGAACAGGACAATGCAAGAAAGTGGTTCAGTCTTTCTTGGGACAAACGGTGGCATATTCGACTTGCCCGCAGTGTGGCGGTACCGGTAAGATAGTGACGAATCCATGTCCGACTTGTGGAGGAAGCGGTCTCGTGAGGAAACGTGAAACCGTGCGCGTGAAGATACCTGCAGGAGTCGAGGACGGAATGCAGCTTAGGGTGACCGGAGCCGGAAACGCGGCTAGGAATAACGGAATCAACGGAGACCTGCTGGTCGTCATAGACATTGATGCCAACAAGGACTTCGAGCGCAGAGGCAGCGACTTGTACTTTACCAAAGTGATATCGGTGACAGATGCAATGCTCGGATGCGAGGTTGACATACCCGGTCTCAATGGTACATCACAGAAGCTCAAAATTGAACCGGGGACACAATCCGGAACAGTGCTCACTATGCGCGGAAAGGGTCTTCCGTCAGTGAATAGTTACGGATGCGGCAATCTCTATGTCAAGATCGGGGTCTGGATTCCGAAAAAGCTCAGCCGAGAGAGTAAGGAACTCGTTGAAGCCTTGGGGCGATCAGCAGATGTGATCCCTAGCCCAACGAAGGATGACAAGTCATTCTTCGATAGGCTGAAGAATATGTTTTGACGGGGTGCCTAAAAGGCAGTCGTTGGATGCCTTTGTAATTAGGAACTCAAGTTTCGCAAGTGCGAAACACCTCTTTTGTGCCCTTGTGGCAAGGGTAAGTCCCCTCCCCGAGGGAGTGGGATTTAGGGGAGGGGTAACGTGGACAGAAAAAAGTGCGTGGGACTTGAGATCTTTATAAATGAGATAAGTTTAATATTCGCAATGAGTTAGAATACTTGCGAAACTTGAATTAGAAACTATTTTGGGGCCTGAACGGAGAAATCCTTTCAGGCTCTTTTTCATTCCCATGAGGTGAGTTTGAGGCGGAATTTGATGCTAGTGGAGAGGCGTCCTTCTTCTCCGGCTATGCGGGAAGGAAAAGTGCGGCGGGACTCTTCAATAAAACCCAGTTTGCGGAAAACATTGCCGTCAGAAACTGATCCGTCACGTTGCGGACGACCCGACACCGCCGTGGAAATTGCGTAGGTCATTATGTCATCGGGATGACGGTCTGCGATAAAGGCCTTGAGTAACTTGCCCATACCGCCAATCACACGGGTGTCAAAGGCGGAAGCATATCGCACCCACTCATAAGAACTGACAATCCTCCCCTGCTTTTCCCAACGGCGGGCGTTTGAAAATGTCGCGACGGCAACAATTTCGTCCGGAAAAGTTTCGGGGACGCGACCGCTTTCCGCGATCAAACTCTCTGACACTATGGAGCCCCCTACTTCGAGCGAACGCAATTCGGCAGCACCCGTGGCACGACGTCGAAAAAGTCCGTAACAATCCCGACATGCTGCACTTCCGTATATATGATTTGCATCAAGGAACGAATCGGCAGTCTTTTTGTCGATTTTCCGAACTTCACAATTTCTTGCAAACACAGTCCGTGACGTTATTATCGGGTCATTATACTTCATTGCTGCTCACATATACTCCGGCATCGGATATACGCCATATCGGATTTCCCCGCGAAGATATAAATGCTTCACATATCCTCAAAACATAACGTTGAAAAATGTCTGTTGATCTCGTAATTTTTCCTGCCTTTCATAGAAAATCACTTTTTGCAAGAAATATACAAGCAAAAGTTTGCAAAATAAGATTTTATTCCTACCTTTGCAATCCCAAAACGGAATGGTGCCATAGCTCAGTTGGTAGAGCAAAGGACTGAAAATCCTTGTGTCCCTAGTTCGATTCTCGGTGGCACCACTTCTGACTCAGAGAGTTACAGCGATGTAGCTCTCTTTTGTTTTATATGGATTAGGTTAAAATCTTATCGCAGAACGCTCTTCGAGGGTTTTTACCATTCGTTAAATTCACTATCTTTGCAAATTCTGAAAGATATATGAACATATATGGATATGAATAAAACGGGAGAATACGCATTCACAATAGTGGTTCCGGTCTACAATGAGACTGACAACATATACGATTTAGAAAAATCTCTGTCCGGTTTTCTCCCAAAGAGCATACTCAAGGCATGTGTACTGTTCGTGGATGATGGTTCAACTGACGGAAGTCTAGAAAAGATAAGGGAGATTTGCGACAGAAACAAAGACTTCTACTACATAAGTTTCGCAAAAAATGCCGGGTTGAGCGCGGCTATAAAGGCCGGATTCGACTATGCGTGTTCGGAATATGTCGGCTACATGGATGCGGATCTGCAGACCACACCGGAAGACTTCAACCTCCTGCTCAAGGACATAGGAGACAAGAGCATGATGATCGGAATAAGAGCGAAGAGGAAGGATACGTTCTTCAAGCGGTTCCAGTCAAAATTTGCCAATGGCTTCAGGAATATGATGACTCATGACGGGGCTACGGATACAGGCTGCCCGCTCAAGGTTCTGCGCACGGATGTGGCCAAACGCATACCGATGTTCAAGGGAATGCATCGTTTTCTTCCCGCATTGGTGCTGCTACAGGACGGAGGCAGCTACGGACAGGTGCCTGTGAGACACTTTCCGCGCATGGCCGGCAAGTCCAAATATCACTTGTGGAACAGGCTCGTAGGGCCGTTTGCCGACTGTTTTGCATATAGGTGGATGAAACCACGCTACATCAACTACAAGGTTGGAGAAAGCAATGTCGGATAGGATGGGAGATATACCTGGATTTTTGGTATTGGCTATAGGGTTCACGGCCCAGTTGTTCTTTTCCCTAAGGACGCTGCTGCAGTGGTGGAAGTCTGAAAAGGCAAGGGAAGTCGTGTCGCCATCGGCATATTGGGTCTTAAGTGTCATCGGCTCCTATCTGTTCTTTGTCTACGGCGTACTCCGCGATGACTTTTCCATCGTGTTGGGACAGCTGATTTCCTACTACATCTACTTGTGGAACCTAAACGCCAAGGGGATCTGGAAACGGCTATGGATCGGGCTTAAGATTGTCCTCATAGCAACTCCCGTCATCGCAATACTTCTCATGCTGAAGAATGCGCAGAAATTTATCAACAGTTTCTTCCTCAACAATGAGATCCCATTCTGGCTCGTGATATTCGGTTCCGCTGGACAGATAATATTCACCCTGAGGTTCGTATACCAATATATATACTCCCACAGGAGAAAGGTGTCTGCCCTCCCGAGAGGATTCTGGGGAATCAGCCTCCTCGGCTCAGGTGTCATAATCGCCTACGGCATATTCCGCGCGGATCCGGTACTGATTTTGGGGCAATCCTTCGGGTTCGTCGCGTATATCCGCAACATAGTCATCAGTTTCAAAGAAAATAAGGAACATCGTGAAATTGAATAACTTTCATTTTTCCAAGCACCCACTCATCGCGGCATTTCTCTTCACATTCATCTGCCTATTGCCGGAAATGCTGCTCAGGGACTTCACCCCGTCAAATGAGCTGAGGTATCTGAGCATTGCCGATGAGGCTCTCAGGGACGGGAATTTTTTCGCATTCTTCAACCATGGAATTCCCTATGCGGACAAACCGCCCCTATATATCTGGATTGTCATGCTGTGCAGACTTGCCTTCGGAGAGCATTCGCTGCTTGTGCTGAGCCTGTTCTCGATCATACCGGCATTTGTGACGGTGTGGTTGATGGACCGATGGGTAATGAAGGGCACGAGTCCTGGGGATAGGGTGTCCGTGGCAATGATGCTGATGACCTCAGCGATGTTCTTGGGCACTATGGTAGTCCTACGCATGGATATGCTGATGTGTATGTTCATAGTGCTCGCGCTGTTTACATTCTGGAGAATGTATGAGATCAATTCCGCTGGTGAATCTGAAAGCCACACATACAGGAAATATAGTTGGCTCCTGCCTCTGTGGATTTTCCTTGCCCTTTTCACGAAAGGTCCTGTCGGACTTTTGATGCCGCCAGTAGCAATCATCACGTTTCTATGCATTAACCGAAAATGGCGCGACATCGGGAAATATCTTGGATGGAAGACATGGGGCGTCATAATCGGGCTCTGCGCAGCCTGGTTCATCGGTGTTTATGCCGATGGCGGCAAATCATATCTCGAGAACCTTCTCTTCAAACAGACGATGGGTCGGGCGGTCAACGCGTTCACCCACAGCCGTCCATTCTGGTTCTATGCGGTGGCCATACTCTGGTGCATTGCCCCCTACACGATACTGTCCGTTGGGTATTTCGGAATCTCAGTATTCCGTCCATGGGAAAAATCAGCCGACAAAAAGCCGGAGAATATCAAATCCGGTAAGGAAAGGTTTTTTCTTTGCGTAATCGTGTCTACGTTCATAATGCTGTCGATGTTCAGTTCAAAACTTCCGATATATCTTGTTCCGATATTGCCGTTCGCGATATACCTCATTCCAATTGTCACGCAGCGGAAAGCTGTTGGGAGCTGGACTCTGTGGGCTGTCGTAATTCCTGCAGGATTGCTGATGCTGACTGGGATTGCCGCAATGATTTTGGCATCGGGAAACATCAGTGTCCCTGCGGTGGTTTCCCTTATGGAAAAATATCCGTTCATTGCCACGACTCCTGTGAAAATCGCGGCCGTGCTCTGCTTTGCCACCAACGCTGCCGCAATCTGGTTCATATTCAGAAACAAGTGCCTCAATTTGCCGGTGCTGCTCATCGCGTCTTCACTCCTGCTGACAATATATGCCGCTTCGGGAACTCTGGGCAAGGCCAATGCTTATATAGGCTACCGCGAGATATGCAGGACTGTGCCCGAAGGCACTGAAGTCGCCACACTATTTTTGCACAGGCCTGAAAACATCGATGTTTACTTAGGAAGAGAGCCAAAGAATTACGGAGATGATGTCAACGCTTTCCTTAGGGATGCTTCCGACAGTACTGAGGCAGTGACACTAATAACAACGGAGTCAGGCATAGAAAACAATCCGCAGCTTCGAGAATTTGTAAACGATTCAGGGACAGCGATATTTGTAGGCTCATATTGCTCTGTAACCAGGAAAGCCTGCAGACAAGGACAGGAGAACGCGGAAGAATAAGGTTAAAAGTGGATACGGGATTCATATCTGTGATTGTTCCGCTCAAACTTGAGTGGGAGCCGGTCTATGCCGTAGCGGGCAAGAACGTGGCTGTCGGAGACAGGGTTACGGTCAATTTCGCCGGAAAGGAATATGTCGCGGTGGTGAGCGGAGTGGATGCGAGGCCGATGACAGCGATAGAGAAAGTCAGAGATATAGGAGAAGTTCTCGAACTGCCGAAAGTCTCAAAGGAGGAGATTCGGCTGTGGAGAAAAGTCGCGGACTACTATATGTGCACCGTCGGCGAAGTCTACAAGATGGCATATCCCGTACAGAAAAAGGCGGAAGCCGACTGGAAGCGCATCGGAAGCCTCAATGAAAGGATCCTGAAACGCAGGGAAATGCTCGCTAGGGCGAAGAAAGACCGCATCATCGAAAGGCTTAACACTGAAATAGGTGAATTGGAAGATGAGATCTCCGCACTCCGTGGGATAAGTCCGGTAATGAAAGCCGATGCACAGACAGGACACGAACCGGCGGATGTAAGTTTGACACCGGCACAATCTCAGGCATACGGTGCCGTTAAAGAGGCATTCTCCGCCGGAAAACCGACTCTACTACAAGGAGTTACCGGCTCAGGCAAGACAGAAATCTACACAAAACTGGCGCAGGAGACCATGAAAAGAGGAAAGAATGTGCTCTACCTCGTGCCGGAGATTGCGCTGAGCCGGCAGCTGGAAGAGCGCCTTGAGAAATACTTCCCTGGGAAGCTGCTCGTCTACCATTCGGGGCTTACATCGGCCGAAAGGCAACGCGTGATGAAGGCAGTGGAGCACAAGCCCGATGGATCCCGGGAGCGTAGAAACGAATACATTCTGCTCGGAACCCGCTCTGCCCTCTTTCTTCCGCATCACGACCTCGGACTTGTCATCGTTGACGAAGAGCACGACAGCTCATACAAACAAGATTCCCCCGCCCCACGCTACAACGGACGGGACGTCGCCCTGATGCTTGCAGCGGAACATCACTGCAACATACTACTCGGATCAGCGACGCCCTCGTTCGAATCGCTGTACAACTGCGCCTGCGGCAGATTCCGGCAAGTCGCTCTGAATGAACGCTTCCATGGTGACGGCAGCACTGATGTCGTGCTCATAGACACGAATGCGGAAAGGAAGAAACGCGGAATGGTCGGCTCCATATCCAGAAAACTCATCGGGCTACTCAAGGACACATTTGAAGCCGGAGGGCAGGCAATGATCCTGCGGGCAAGAAAATCGTATGCGACGACGGTTCAGTGCAGCGAATGCGGGGCAATCATAAAGTGTCCCCACTGCAACGTGAGCCTCAACCTGCAGAAATCGCGCGGCCGTCTCGTCTGCAACCACTGCGGCTACACGACAGCCTGGTCCGAACACATCCCGCATCTTCGTCCGGAAGTGTCCGGAGCATCCGGCATCATCCATGGTTCCGCTCACGCTACAGAGCCGCCAGCGGCAGGCGGCACCCGGCAAATGTGCAACGGCCGTCTGGTTGCCTTCGGAGCCGGGACGGAGAAAATTGAAGAGGAGCTCAAGTCCATCTTTCCGGAACGGACAGTAGTTCGCCTCGACTCCGACACGAGCGCGAAGGCCGGATGGCAGAAGAAGGTACTTAAAGACTTCGCTGACAGAAAGATAGACATACTGCTCGGCACACAGATTCTGACCAAGGGATTCGACTTCGACAACCTCAGTCTCGTGGCAGTTCTTCAGGCGGATTCGCTCCTTGGACAGCAGGACTTCAGGGCCGATGAGAAAGCGATGCAGATTCTTGAGCAATTCAGGGGAAGATGCTCTCGGAGAGGCCAGAAAGGCACTTTCGTCATTCAGACAGCCCAGCCAGAACACCCTGTCTATCAGATGCTTCAACACGAGGCACAGTCCCCCGTCCAAGATAGCGCAGACGTAGAATCGGCAAACGCAGAAAGTTCCCGGAGCAAATGCGCGCAATTTCAGACACCGCCGACGGCTTCCGTATACAGGAGGGAACTTCTCGAAGAACGAAGGGTCTTTCACTACCCACCCTACACCCGCATCATCAACATAATTCTCAAGGACAAAAAGCCGGAGCGTCTTGACAGGCTCGCCGGCACGCTCTCTCTGATGCTTCGTGGTGCAGGGACATTTCCGGGCAAGGGCGTCGAGGTAACGCCTCCGTTTGCCCCGGCCGTGGACAAACTGCGAGACGAATACATCCGGATAATCAGAATCAGCCTGCCCAAAGACCGCAGTCTCTCGTCAAACAAATCCGTGCTCGGCAAATTAATAAAGAGTTTCGCCACTGAACGCAAGTACGACTCCCACATAACGATTGATGTTGATCCTTCATGACGATTGCCGGTTTGTGCTGACAGGGCGGAATGCATAGACGGGTTCCGCAAAAATTGTTCAGACAACCAAAACACAACAAATGTCATGAAGTCACCAGAAACAATGGTCTTCGGATATATGCTCCGACAGGCCGAACTGCAGAAAGAAAGCGGAAGGGAACGCACAGGAGAAACCTACAGGCAGGCTCTTGCCAGCTTCAGCAAGTTCCGGAAAGGGAAGGATCTCACATTCAGTGAAATCGACGAAGCAACGATTCGCGGATATGAGGGATATATGCGCGGACTGGGCCTCTGCCGCAACACCACATCGTTCTACCTCAGGATTCTCCGGGGAATCTACAACAAGGCGTCGGATGATGGTCTGACAGAGCAGAGACTCCCTTTCAGGCACGTCTACACAGGAGTGGACCGGACATCAAAGAGAGCCGTCGGGGTAAGGGAAATCCGTCTCATCAAGAGACTCGACCTGAAAGCCAGCCCAAAGCTCAGTTTTGCAAGGGATATGTTCATGTTCTCGTTCTACACGAGGGGAATGTCATTCGTTGACATCGCATATCTCAAAAAATCAGACATTTCCGGAGTATTTCTGAACTACCGCAGAAGAAAGACAGGCCAGAGGCTGACAATCCGGTTGGAAAAAGGAATAGCGGAAATCATCGCCCGAAACTCGGACAAAGACTCGCCCTACCTTCTCCCAATAATCAGCTCTGGCGATAGGGATACGGCACGAAAACAATACCTAGCGGGAATGCGTGCCGTCAACAGGAGTCTGAAGACAATCGCGGAAATCATCGGGATGTCCACGAATCTCACGATGTATGTCGCCCGGCACTCATGGGCAAGCATTGCACTGGCCAACGACGTTCCTCTGCATACGATAAGTCTCGCTCTTGGTCATGAAAACGAGGAGACCACCCGCATCTACCTCTCGTCCGTCCAGACCGAGGCCATAGATTCCGCAAACAGTATGATTCTTGGTCTGATAGAAAAATAAATGTCCCACTCTTGCGGAGAGTGGAACAATGCGGCAAATATATGATATTTTTTATTCAGAACAAACATTTTCTGAAGATTTCTGACACTTTCTGAAGACGGATGCCGCTTTCTCCACCCAATATTCTTGCCTAAAGACCTCGGCAGCAAGCACTTGGTTTCTCATCTGCTCCACTCTCCGCAAGAGTGAGTGTGTCAGTATATGTCGGAATTCACATTTTTAACCATAACCAACACTACAAAAAACATGAACAATTTGAGAAAACAGGACAAGGTGGCGGAATATTCCGCACCGGAGTGTTCCGTTTTCGGAGTATGCGCCGAGAACGGATTTGCAGCCAGTAAGCTGAACGCGACGATGTCGGTGGATTCGGCCGAGGAAAAGTACTATGGATCATTCTAAATCAGAAACTCACTATGAAAGAAATCATCAGAAAAACCACATTCTTTGCGGCTGTGGCAATATCGCTTGCTGCCTGCAGCAAAAACGAGGCTGAGCTTAGGAACCATGACAGAGAAGAGGCATTGAAGGTGTCATTCACAGCCGGTGCGGAGACTGCGACCCGCACGACATTCGGAGAAAAGGACGGCAGTGCCTATCCTGTTCTCTGGACACCAAACACAAATGTTGCCATTCGCTACAACACGACTGACATGACCGAGGCGAAAGTCACCCCGTCCGAAGACGGAAAGACGGCAGGCTTCGAGGCTTCATTCGTTCCTGAGACAGAGGTTTCGGCACACACGTTCATTGCAGTGAGCCCGTCAACGGCCGCTGTGTCGCTCATGCCGAACGAGACAAGGATCAGCATTCCGGTGGAGCAGGTCTCTTCAGCGACTTCATGTGATGAAAAGGCACAGGTAATACGCGCTGAGAGCACCATTGAGGGAGCATTTCCGACAGAAGTCGCCTTGAATTTCAGCCATATCACAGCATACGGACTTGTCACCGTCACGGGAATCCCTGAAGGCGAAAAAATTGAGAGCGTGGAGTTTGAGGCAGACGTCCAGCTCGCTGGAAATGGAAACTACGCCAACGGAATGCTCACGATGGACGAGACTGCACCGAAAAGCGTCATGGTCAAGACATCCTCGAATGACGTCTGGTTCGCCTGCGCTCCTGCAACTGGAATGAAGACGCTCACAGTCAATGTCGGCACAGACAAGAATCTTTACACGAAGAAAATCGACATGACTGCAATAGCCGAGCCGAACAAGCCGATAGAGTTTATTGCCGGAACAGTCGCAAAGTTCACTGTTTCTGTGGCAGACACCTTCGACGGAAGATACATCAAGTCCGCTGAAGACTGGGAGAGTTTCGCATACCGGATCAGCCACGGGGACGACTTCTCCGGCAAGCTTGTATCACTGACAACAGACATAACAGTTGAGAACCTCAGCATGGCAAAAGGCGTGTTCAATGGGAAGTTCGACGGAGGGGGTAGACTCATCACACAGGTCAAGAACACCTGTCCTCTTTTCGAGACCATTGGAGCAGACGGCAAGGTCGCCCATTTGCACACTGCAGGAGAATTCGCAAGTTTCGATGACCCGACGACATACGGAACCGCTGTTATTGCGGCAACGAATCTTGGAACAATTGACGATATTGTAGTTCGCTACTCTGTAAAACTCAGCGTGTATGACGATGACTTGTTCATCGGGATGGTGGCGATACAGAACGGCGGAACCATCTCAAATTGCATAAACAAGTCGAATGTCGAAATCAGGATGGAGGTTACTAAAAAGGCACATGCCTGCTGTGGAGGCGGAATTGCCGCTTTCGGGCACACGATTGCCTCGTTCGACGAGACAAGGGGTGTTCCTTCGATTGACGACAAGTGCAAGGCCGGAAAGTTCATCAATTGCGACAACGGAACGGAAAATGAAAAAGTACTTATAAAAGTGACCGGAGCAGGCAATAACACTAACGCAGAGCTCGGTGAAAATGAGGGCGGCTCCATTACCGGACTGTCATTCTACGGAGGCATCTGCGGAATAGCCTGCGTCAACGGAACAGAGTTCACCGGCTGCCGCAATTTCGGGAAAATAGCCAGGGCGTCCGCTGACATGAAGGAAAGTTTTGACAACACCTCCGCATCGGCCGTAGGCGGCATACTCGGAATCAGCGCCAAGATACTCGAGACTGGTATCGCCAACCGTTGGGCATGCCGGATCGGTATGCAGAGGACTGCCGGAGCCGCTGTCACAATCACGGATTGCACCAACAAGGGCGAAGTTGTTGTGCGCACGCGCCGTTACTTCGATGTGAAAAACGACGACAATATGAGAGGAAACTTTGTCGGTGGCATAGTAGGAGTCGCCTGCGGTGAGAAAGAAGGTAAAAGCATCGTCATTTCCGGATGCACTAGCGAGGGCATCGTTGACGGAGGGTGGTATAAGAAGAAGGAAACCGCAATCGGCGGCATCGCTGGACGTGCCTGCAATGCAAAGATTGTGAATGCCCGCGTCAGCGGACAAATCGGTGGAAGCAATTCGAAGGCTGCTGCAGGAGGATTTGTCGGACAAGCCATCTGCACTGTAGCAATTACTGGAACAAGCACCTCGAAGCCTGCATTCATGCTTTTCACTCCTTCGGAGACCGAAGATGCTAAGCCAGTTCTCTACTGGGGTCTTGCTGTAGGCCTCGCCATAAACGGTGCGAACGTGAGCATCGAGAACGCAACCGTCGGAGGCACGGTCAAAATAGACGAAAAGGACGTTGCAATCAGCGCTGAAAACCTCGATAACAATCTCTGGGACGCTCTCAAAAAGAGCGAAAGCAATGCGAAGGTGACGGTCACGGGAATAACTCTCGCACAGTAATAAATGAAAACGGATTGCTAATGAAGCTAACCAACTTTTTAAGAGGAATAGCGGCATTTTTGCCGCTGTTCCTCACACTTCTGATAACCGCACATGCACAGGAGCAGAAAAGCATCAATGTCCGGGGAACAGTGACGGATGACGAGGACGTGCCTCTTATGGGTGCTGTCGTGACCGTTCAGGAGGTGAAGAACCTCTATTCGACCACCGACGCGAACGGAGTGTTCAAGATTAAGGTGCCGGCCGGTTCACACATTCAGGTCTCATACGTCGGCTTCAAGCCCTACACAGCGGAAGTGGTGTCTGGCAGGCCCTCGATGACAATCAGGATGACAACCGAAGTGCTGTCCCTGGAACAGTCAATAGTGGTCGGCTACGGTACTGCACGACTTTCCGACGTCACCGGTTCCATATCCATGATCGATGGTGCACAACTGTCGTCCCAGGCGACCCCGCAGCTGTCCGCTCAGCTTGAGGGAATGATTGCCGGACTTGAGGTTACACGCACGAACGGAGACCCGGGATCCTCGGCGAGCTTCAGGGTGCGCGGTGTCACCACGATGTCCACCAATGACCCTCTGATCATCGTTGACGGCGTTCCTGCATCAAGCATCGATGACGTAGCGCCCGAAGACGTGGAAACCCTCCAGGTGCTCAAGGACGCGGCGGCGGCCTCAATCTACGGTGCAAGGGCAGCGGCCGGCGTGATACTCATCACCACGAAGCAGGCCAAATTCAAGGAATTCAAGATGTCCTATAACTTCGAGGTTGGAGTGGACGTGCCGACAGACACCCCGAAATTCGCCGACGCTGTCGAATGGATGACCGGTCTGAATGAGCTCAAGTACAACGATGGGGCCAAGACATTGGACTCAGCCTACGACAACAGTTACATAGAAAGCTACAATGCGAACCATCTTGACAACCCGGATCAGTACCCGGACACGGACTGGATGGGACAGGCATTCAAGACGCACACTATTCACACACGTCATTCCTTCTCCATGTCCGGAGGTGCCGAAAGGGTGAAGACAAAGTTCAGCATCGGCTACTACGACACTGATGGTCTCTACGCCCAGAAGAACTTCCGCAAGCTCAACGTGAGGAACAACAACGACTTTCGCATAACGGACTGGATTCACGGTAATGTCGAATGGTATATGGTCTATACAAACAAGCTGACACCGCAAAGCACGTACAACTCAATGCCTAGTGATGTGAGCACCCTTCCGCCAATCTACAACGCATATTGGTCCGACGGAGCGTATGCCGATGGAAAGGACGGAGCTAACCCCGTGGCCGCGCTGAACCTCGGAGGCAACAAGACAAGGAACAACTACACTTTCGGTGGAAAGTTCAATCTCGACATAACCCCGTTCAAAAACTTCACGGTCACAGCAGTCATAGCCCCAAACTTTTACTTCAGCAAGTTCAAGGACTTCAAGACAAAATACCAACTGCGCAAGCTCGACGGAAGTTATATTACGGGGCGCAATTCCGCTCCGACCAGGCTCACCGAGACACGCAACGATTCCTATAACATCACGAAGCAGCTCTACTTGAACTACAAGCTTCCGCTGAAAAAGCACGACATGGGCTTCATGCTCGGCTACGAGGACTATACGAACTTCTGGGAATACGTGAGCGCGCGCCGCGAGAACTACCCTCTCGAAATGTTCCCATACCTCGACTTCGCGTCCGAGGCGTCACAGTACTCCAACGGTTCGGCAGGGCACAATGCCTACATGTCGTTCTTCGGAAGGGTCATGTATTCCTACGACAAACGCTATCTTCTTCAGGTCAATGTCCGCACAGACGGCTCCTCCCGGTTCTCGAAGAAGCACCGCTGGGGAACCTTCCCATCGGCCAGCGCCGGTTGGGTGATGTCCAATGAGCCCTGGTTTCAGAAATCCAACGTGAAGAAAGTCATCAATTATCTGAAACTCCGCGCGTCGGTGGGAATGCTCGGCAACGAGCGCATCAATTCGGAATTTCCCTACCTGTCGCTCATCACATTCGGGAACAACTACCTTCCTAACATAAGGACAGGTCAGGTGGACAAGGTGAAGACCGCATATCAGATGGATTACGCCTTTGATGACATAACATGGGAGACCACAACGACATACGGTGGAGGCATCGACCTCTCTATGTTCGGCAAGCGCTTGAAGGTAACGGCCGACGGCTACTACAAGAAGACGACCGGTATGCTCATAGAAGTCGGATTCCCCTCCTATTTCGGATACAACTCCCCTAAGAACAACGCTGCCGACATGCACACCGCCGGCTGGGATCTGAACATATCGTGGCAGGACAACTTCCGGGGCTTCAACTACGGGGCAAACTTCAATCTCTCGGACTACCGCTCCCGCATGGGATACATGGCCGACAAGATGAACCTCACCGCCAACACCGTGACGAAGGAAGGCTCCTACTATCAGGAATACTATCTCTACCGCAGCACAGGAATCATAAACAACGAAAGCGGGATGTACGACCGCGACGGCAACAGGATTCCGCTGCTCACATCAAATGACAAGCCGGGATGCCTCGCATACGTCGATCAGGACGGAGACGGTCAGATTACTCCGGACAAGGACCGCGTGCTATGCGGGAACTCGCTTCCTGAATACCAGTTCGGCGGGTCTCTCTGGGCGAATTACAAGGGCATTGACTTCAACATGTCTTTCAGCGGAGTCGGACATAGGAATGTCTATTTCTACGATTCGTGGAGAAACGCCTACGACTACGGCTACTACAGCCTGCCTTCCTACATGGTCGGCAACCGTTGGAGTCCGTCGCTCTCGGATGAGGAAAACTCCGGCAAGAGGTTTCCAATGCTGACTACGGCGAACAAGTCGAACGTGAACGCCCCAAGCGACTGGTGGCTGTTCAACGGGGCATATTTCCGCGTCAAGAACATAACGCTCGGATACACTCTGCCGCGAAACCTCACGAAGAAGATTCTCATCTCCAAACTGAGATTCTATTTCAGCGCCAATGACCTTCCTGCAATCTCGGGATACCCGGAAGGAATTGACCCCAACTACAGAGGCGGAGACTTCTTACTCACGTCGTACATCTTCGGCCTGAACCTGGCATTCTGACAAGAGCGAAAACATTTTTAAAACGGATTTATCTGATGAAAAGACAAATACTGAAAAGTCTTATGCTGTGGCTGGTGGCAGCGATGTCGCTCGCCGGCTGTGTAAAACTCGATCTGAAGCCGTTGAGCCAGGCCACTGACAACGACTGGTACAGCAGCGAGACGGAGATTGAGATGTCTGTCAACGACCTTTGGAGGGTTGCGTTCTTCCCCATCGACGACGAGCGCTGGGACGATGACATGACAAGCCGGAACGGAATCCAGGAAATCAAGGCAGGGACAGGAACAGCGCAGAGCGACTGGGCAAGCGAACGCTGGCTCAGCGAATACAAGGCGATAACGCGCTCCCGCAAGATTCTCAGGTCCATACAGGAGGGACGCGCACAGATTTCAACGGAAGAAAAGAAAAGGCAATATGAAGGCGAGGCTCTTTTCATGCAAGGCTTTGCGTATGCCGAACTTGCGACCTACTACGGTGACTGTGTGCTCGACACTGTCGGCATATCCCTACAGGATGCCTACAAGTCCAAGAGATCCCCTAAGGAAGAGGTTCTGAAATATGCCTACAGATGCCTCGACTCGGCCGCAGTGAAGCTGCCCGAGTCATATCCGGAGCAGCAGCGTCCGACCTCCGGAGCAGCGCTCGGCTTCAAGGCCCGCTTTGCGCTTTTCCACGGAGACTGGAAGATTGCCGCAGATGCCGCAAAGAAGGTCATGGACAGCGGAGTCTATCAGCTGCATGACAGTTATGCGGCTCTCTTCGCAACAGCGCGGAGCTCAAAGGAACTGCTGTTCTATTTCAAGGGAAGCGAATTCTCGGCTCCCGGTCTTATAGGCCGTGTCTTGGAGTTCACGAGAAGAAAGATGAACGGGTTCATTTCCGAATCTCCATCCTATCAGCTCCTATGCTCCTATCTCTGCACGGACGGAAAGCCGATTGACGAGTCCCCGCTTTATAATCCGAAAGACCCGTTCTCTAACCGCGATCCGCGGCTCGGGATGGTCATACAGCCGTTCAAGACAAAGTGGGCTCCCGACTATGAGGACTACGAGCGCAGCAAGAGCGACGGGACTTTCGGCAACAAATACAAGGCGTACTCCCTGCTCGGATACGAGTACACTCCAAACCCGTATGCCACGAAAATCTACTCTCTGAAGGAAAAGAAGATGGTGGACAATCCGGATTCAAAGGCGACGCATGAGCACGCTTCCTACAACGGACTGGCAATGAGGAAATACGTAAACGACGACTGGGCCGGAGCCGCAGACAAATACTACAAGTCCGACAACCTTTTCCCTTACCTGCGCTATGCCGAGATCCTCCTCACCTTGCTTGAGGCTGAAAATGAGCTCGGGACATGTAGTCAGGACATGCTTGACAAGACCATAAACAAGGTACGCGAGCGCGCCTACAGGGGAAGCGGGCTCAGTTATCCGAGAGTCACGGAGACCTCACAGGAAAAACTGAGGAAAATAATAAAAATGGAGCGCCGGATGGAGTTCCCTTTCGAGGGCGTGCGCTACAGGGATCTGCTCCGGTGGAAGATTGCGGAAACAGCGTTCAACATGCCCGAGTACTATCTTTCCCGCAGTTGGTCGAGCTCCACGGAATGGAACGGCTCGGTTGAGGAGTCTAACGTCAAATTGTCCGAAGGCTTCCGCGAACTGCTGAAGAATTGGGACGATGGCAACTTCCCTATCGGAGGCGTCTTTGACAAGAGCCGCAACTTCAACTATATCGACGATGACGGCATTCCGCACATCGGGTATATGGAGCAGCAGGGTTACATCACCGTCTACTACCAGTGCACGTTTGACCGGCACAAAAACTACCTCTGGCCGATTCCGGCATCAGACATACTTGTGAATCCGGACATAATGCAGAACCCTGGATATTAGAAACTGTTTATTACATATTTTAACACATTAACATTTATGAGATTAGTACAAAAAATCAGCATTCTGTCAGCCGCCATCTTTCTGGTCGGTGCAATCTGCGGATGCAATGACGTTTACGGATGGCCGCACACGGAGAAAAGCCAGAGGGTGAACCAGAGCGGAGAAACCGGCGCGGATAAAGACGTAAAGGCGAAATATAAGGTGGATCTATGCGTCTATGGAGCCACCCCGGGAGGAATCATGGCGGCATACACAGCCAAGCAGCAGGGAAAGAAGGTCCTGCTCATAGAGCCTTCATCGCGCATCGGCGGCATGACTGCCGGAGGCCTTGGCCGCACAGATCTTGGGAACACAGATGTCATCGGAGGCCTTACACTCGACTTCTACAAGAGGATTGCCAAAGAGTACAACAAGGACGGATTCATGCTCGCATTCGAGCCGAAAGTCGCCCTTAAGGTCTTCCAGCAGTACATCGACGAGTCCGGAATTGACCTCCTGTACCGGTATAGAATTAAGGAGGCCCAAAAGAACGGGAATAAAATCAAGTCAATCACGCTCGAAAGCTCCAACGGAGCCGGCAATGACATCATCGTGGCCGCACGCGTCTATATCGACTGCAGCTACGAGGGCGACCTGATGGCAAGAAGTGGGGTCTCCTACACAGTAGGCCGCGAGAGCCGTTCTCTGTATGGAGAATCTTTCAATGGTGTGCAGGTTCATTCAACGCATCAGTTTCCTGACGGTGTCGATCCTTACAAGGTCAAGGGCGATCCGACGAGCGGACTTCTGTGGGGCATATTGCCAGGAACTCCGGGAAAGACGGGCAAGGGGGACAAGTGCGTGCAGGCATACAATTTCCGTCTTACACTGACAAACCGCGAAGACAACAGGATTCCTATCACAAAACCTGACAACTACGATCCGGCACGCTACGAACTTCTGCTCCGCTTGTTCGAGGTGAGTCCGGACAGGGCGTTCCTGCACGGAGTCTTCCTTTGGGCGACCATGCCGGGCGGAAAATGCGATGCCAACAACATGGGCCCTTTCTCGACTGACATGATTGGAGCCAACTGGAACTACCCCGAGGCAAGTTACGAAGAGCGTGAAAAGATATTTCAGGAACACGTTGACTACACGAAAGGATTTCTCTATTTTATTGGAAATGACCCCAGGGTTCCGGAAAAGCTGCGTAAGGACATCAAGCCTTGGGGATATCCGAAAGACGAATATCAGGAGAGCGGCAATTTCACTCCGCAGCTCTATGTCAGGGAAGCGAGGCGCATGATCGGGCAAGTCGTCATGACCCAGAAGCACTGTCAGAACAAGGTGGTCGAGGAGGACTATATCGCAAGGGGCGAATACCAGATGGACTCACACCACTGTGGCCGTTATGTCATCGACGGGGAGGTCAAGAACGAGGGAGACGTCCAGATTGGGCTCGGCAAGCCGTACAACATTTCCTACCGCGCCATAACTCCAAAGGAGGAAGAATGCGCGAACCTGTTAGTTCCGGTCTGCCTTTCGGCATCGCACATAGCTTATGGTTCCATCCGCATGGAGCCTATATTCATGGAATTGGGGCAGGCAGCCGGAGCCGCGGCATGTATAGCCATGAAGCGCGGCAACTGCGTGCAGAAGGTGACGGCCGAGGACATTTGGGAAAGTCCGGCAATGGCAGGAGTATATCCAGAAAAGCAGTAATGTATAAAAACAAGTCGACATGACGACTTTATCATATTTCACAATAACACTTTAAAAAATCTGTATCATGAGAAAATCAATCATTCTGACGGCATTGTTCGTCCTTTTCGCAGGTCTTCAGGCCAGTGCACAGAACGCGGCATCCTATGACGCTTCAAAACCAATCATCAAGTCAACGTCCCAGTTCAGTTCGGATTTCACCTCTACCCTCTACGGAGGCACCAAGGCCGACAGGTACGCTGGACTTATCGATGACAAGAACGATGGTGCTGCGGATCGGGAGGGCTCACAGTGCTGGTTCACGGCAACCGGACCGAAGGACAGGAAGCTTCCGAATCCCGACGAAACCCCGCACTATCTGATGGTGGACATGCTGAAGGACTACGAATCAGTCGTGCTCTACATCAAGCAGCGCAAGAACGACAACACAGTGCTCGGATGGAAATATTGCCCGGTGGAAATAAGCGTTGATGGAGCGAACAGCCCGGACGGCCCATGGGACGTGGACATCATCGTGGTTAACTGGAAGCAGGATGACGTGAAAAAGACCGACACGCTCGTCAAGGCTCTCGACCTTGGCAAGAAGTACAGGTATCTCAAATTCAACTTCATGGAGAATTTCCGCACGAAGTACAGGAATGACTATACAAACTATGCATACGGAGAGTTCCCTATAATCCAGATTGGAGAGTTCCAGCTCTATCCGGAAAAATAAACATAGACTAAAACAAGAAAGGATGCATATCAGGACATACTGCTTTGCCCTTTTGTCGTCGGCTCTGCTGCTCTTGCCATGGGCAGCGGAGGCCGGTGACAATGTGGCGTACAAGGATAACAAGGTAAGAATCACGGTCATAACCGGTGGTCTGGTCAGGCTCGAATATAGTCCGGAAGGAAAGTTCACGGACGAGAAGACAATGCTTGCGGTCTCAAGGGATTATCCGGAAGCCGATTTCAAGGTGAAGGACGGCAGGAAAGCGCTCATGGTCACGACGGACCGGATGGTGATAAAATATCTCAAGGGCACCGGTGCGTTCAGTCCGGAAAACCTTACAATCACTTCCCCTAAGGGAGCGAAGAAACCGTTCAGCTGGGTTCCCGGTCAGGAACAGAAAGAGAATCTCAAGGGTACGTTCAGAACCCTTGACGGCTTCGATGGAATAGTGCAGAAAGCGTCATACGTTCACGACTCGCCCAAAGGAGACACCCTCAGACTTGAGAAAGGACTCCTAGCACGTGACGGCTGGACACTGATCAGTGACTCTCATCAGGCGATTTTTGATGAGGATGAGTTCGCGTGGTTGCACGACAGAGATGACACGAGACGTTCACAAGACTGGTATTTCATGGCCTATGGAGATGACTATAAGACGGCTCTGCGCGATTTCACGCTGCTTGCCGGAAAGTCCCCCATGCCACCGCGCTATTCCTTAGGGTTCTGGTGGAGCCGCTACTGGTCATATTCCGACCACGAGTTAAGCGAGCTTGTCAGGAAGTTCCGCATGTTCGATGTGCCTCTTTCAGTGCTCGTCGTTGACATTGACTGGCATATAAGGGACAAGGGTGCCGGAAACTGGACCGGAATGTCATTCAACAAAAGGCTGTTTCCGGATCCCGCTAAATTCTTCGACAAAATGCACAACGAGAGTCTGAAGGTCACGCTCAACGTGCATCCGGGCTCAGTTGAATCTTACGAGGATCATTATGCTGACATGGCTAAGTGGTGCGGAGTCGATCCCGCGACCAAAAAGCCGATAAGATGGAATCCGTATGACAAGACCTTCATGACAGGCTGGCTCAACACGCAGCTCCGTCCGATTGAGAAATTGGGAAACGATTTCTGGTGGCTCGACTGGCAGACGGCCGGTGACAAGAGAAATTTCCCGAACATGACATTTTGGCTCAATTACAGCGTGTTCCGCGACATGGAGATCAACAGGAACGTGCGTCCGTTCCTATATGGAAGGTGGGGAGGTCTCGGAAGTCACCGCTACCCGATGGGATTCTCCGGGGATACCGTAATCTCCTGGGAATCGTTGGACTTTCAGCCATATTTCAACACGACGGCCGCCAATGTGCTCTACGGATACTGGAGCCACGACATCGGTGGCCACATGATGGCAGATCACATAGACCCTGAACTCTACGTAAGGTGGATGCAGTTCGGTGTCCTCAGCCCGTTCCTGCGAGTACACACAAGCAAATCAACCTCTCTGTTCAAGGAACCTTGGCTCTACAGCAGCGAAAACTTCGACATTCTCCGCAACATTATCGTGGACCGCTATCGTCTCGTCCCTTATATCTACACGATGGCCAGGACCACATACGACGAAGGGCTTGCAATCTGCCGTCCGCTCTACTATTATTGGCCGGAAGAGAAGAATGCCTACGATTTCAAGAACGAGTATATGTTCGGTGACAACATGCTCGTGTGCCCGATCACGTCCCCGATGCAGAACGGGGTGTCAAACGTCAGCGTCTGGCTTCCGGAAGGCAACGACTGGTATGAGGCGTCCAGCGGAACGCTCCTTAAGGGAGGACAGACTGTGGAGCGGGACTTTCACATCGACGAATATCCTCTCTATGTCAAGGCCGGAAGCATAATCCCGATGTACGGGGAGGCGCGCGACCTCAGCCGCAACGATGAACCCATCACGGTGGTTGTATTCCCCGGAGGAAACGGCGGCACGTTCAGCCTCTACGAAGACGGCGGCAACGACAAAGGATACGCGGAAGGATTTGCCAGGACACAGCTCAGGTCGGAACGTTCAGGAAATATACTGAAGGTCAGCATAGGCAAGCGTGAAGGGAAATACGACGGAATGCCGGAGACAAGGCGGTTCACGGTCAAGTTGCCGTCCTCGACCTGCCCAGAGAAAGTCACAGTTGACGGGGTCGAGACCGCGTTCGAGTACAAGGGCTATGACCTGGCCGTCATAATTCCTCTCCCGGAAAAATCCTGCGCCCAAGAGCGCGAGGTAGTCATCACCTACCCTGCCGAAGACATCGTCATCACCGACGGTCTCCTTCGTGAGATGAGGCGAACCGACAAAAACATCACTATGCTCAAGAACCTGTATTCCGAAGTCATCCTCAACGAGACGCTCGGGCCTATGGGGTCACTTGCAGAAGCTATTGAATATCATCCCGAGAACTTCAGGGAACTTGTCACAGAGTTCCGCAAGAACTACAGAAACTTCCCCGAAGTGCTGAAGTCCAATGGCATAGAGGGCTCGACGGCGAGGAAGATGCTGAGGATGAAATAGTACAAAAATTAGAAACCGATGAAAAAGAATTTATATTTTGTGGCTTTGGCGGCAATGCTGGCCGTGGCAGGCTGCAAGGATGACACCGGAGGAGCGCTGCCCGACAGGATTGCGGACGCGGAGATAGTCTTTGCGGCAGACGCGGAGAGAATCGTTGCGGCTGAAAAGACGATGGAGATTCCGGTAATCTACAAAAACGACGGAGGCGAAGTCTCATCATGTCCCTACACGCTCAGTCTCAAGGCCTGGGTTCCGCTCAAGGCGGCGGATCTGGTAAGCGACTACAACAGACGCAACAATACGGATTTTTCCCTGCTTCCGGAGGGATGCTTCACTCTCAAGGCCGGGACACTGGCTCAAGGAACCGGACAGACGTGCGTGAGCATCATCATAGACCAGGAGAAGGTAGGCTCCGAATATAAAGGATGGCCGTTCCTGCTGCCCCTGAAGCTCGCTGCAAACGACACTCAGATTAAAAGCGATGCCGTTCTGTATGTAGCCGTGCCGGCCATCGTGGAGAAAAACGGAACGTCAAGAGTTCATTGGAACACGATGGAAACATACGCGGAGATACTTTACGCTTCCCCGGGAAACGGGAGGTCTGTCATAATATTCACCGAGAAAGACTCTGACGCTGTCAGCACAGCAGAGACGGCATTCAAAGACAAGGGCACGACCGTAGCCGTGCTGCATAACGCCTTGCCTGATGCCGGAGCGGTCATAAGGCCGGAAGAGACAGGAAAGGAACTTCTTCAGATAATGGAAGACAGAAAGGATGAATGGGGCGGGGCATCTGCAGTCGGAGTTATGGGAACAGGCAAAGGTGCCGCTGCCGCTGCAATGATGGCAACAGGCAATACTGACATGATCGGGTTCCAGGTCCTGCTGGATCCCGAAGCGGAAGAGACAGGGATGACGGATATCATACACCGCATCAACGAAAATTCTCCCAAGGCATACCTTGCCGGGGAGCAAGACAATCAGTTCATATCCGGAATCTGCACGGCAATGGAACAAAGCAATGTGAAGTTTGTGAGATACCTTCACGAAAGCGGAGACATGAGCACATGGGCAGACTTTCCGGCATCTCTGTTTTCATGGCTTGAGGGAAAAGAATATGCCGCCGAGGAGAAGACGTTCAGCATTGACAAGAGCCCGGCAACCGAGGCTTCAAGATAATTATACAACAAATTCAAGGATATGAAACGATCTTTTATAATATACATGACTGTCTCGCTTGCCGCCTTGGGAATGTGGCCTTCCACAATGTCTGGAGCGGACTGGTTGAAAGGTGACAAACTGATTCTTGAAACATCTCAGTTTTCTGGAGATTTCACATCGAATGAAGGAGGTGTTGATGGAGATCATTATGCGGGGCTTTTAGACGGAAGCATTGGAAAAAACGGCAAGGACTTCATGAATTGGTGGCTCACATCATACGGGAAGGACCCCGATCCGGCTGTCCCGGCAAATGACAATGCGCCGCACTACCTTCAGATAGACCTCGGAGCGGCACAACGCTATGTCATCCTCGAGATGCAGCACTGTTATGCGGACGACAACACTAACACCTATGGCTGGCAGATTTGCCCTGCGGAAATCGAAGTCTACGCGTCCGACAATGCCGATGAAGGCTATGAGAAGGTCGCTGTAATCGATTGGGATGAAGCATCGATAAAGGCCTCTACGGACAAGTCCGCCGGACTTGACCTGCTGGGCAGCCACAGATACATAAGATTGAGCTTCACGCACAACTTTCTCACGAAATACAGAAACAAGACAAACTTTAATGTCGGAAAATATCCGCGTGTGGCTCTCGGCGAGTTGCAGTGCTATTCCGTGCGGACCACAACGGACAGGCTGACGGCCGACGGACCGGAAATCACGTTTCTGATGATGAAGGATGGTGATGAGACCGCTGTGTCCATAGGCGACGGCATCACTCCCGCATTTTCAGGCGAGACCGCAATCACAATCCCGGAGAAGACACTCGACGGGAATTACAAGATTGCGTCAGTTTCCGACGGAGCGTTTGCCGGCAACGAAAATCTCATGTACATAGACCTGTCCGATGCGGCGGGACTGACAGTGCCTTCTGTCGACAGGAAGTCAGGGATGTTCCGTGGAATACCGGACGCGACGCTTGTTTTCCTCCCGAATGGGAAAGACATGGTCTCCGGCAACAACGTCATAAGCAGTTCGGCGGACGGGACGCAGTTCAGATGCCAGTGTCTCGTGCTGGACGATGGAAGACCATTCTTCACGCCCAAGGGGTTCAAGGCCGCTTCCGTCATATACTCAAGGACTCTGACAAAGTCGGACGCATCCTACACCGTATACCTTCCATACCCTATTCAGGCAAAGGAAGGCCTGAAACTGTACGAGTTCAAGGAAATCAAGGACGGGAATACACCTGTGTTCAGCGAAGTCGCGAGAGCCGCAGCATACACTCCGCTCGTGACAGATGCCGGCACTGACGTCAGCCTTGACGCGGAAAACGTCACCATCGAGGTGACTCCCCCGTCCGACAAGGAGATCTCGGGCCGCGGAGGAAAGTTCGTGGGAACCGTGCGAGGGTTGGGCAATACGGAAGCCGGAGAGCGCGGAGTCCTCATTCTCCAGAGCGACAACAGATGGAAGTCTGTAACTGCGGGAAATGAGGAGGTGAGAGTGCTGCCGTTCAGAGCCTATATAGTAACGAAGTAACCTGCCGGTCATGAGAAAATTCATTGTATTGGCCGTTCTGCTGCTGATGTCGGCATTCCAGGCATCCGGACAAGGCGGCCGGCCGTCTTCCGACGATGGTGGATATAATCTTTCTCCGCTCAAAATGGCAATCAGAGACCCGTTCATAGTTACGGATCACGACAACGGGTGCTACTGGCTGATGTGTCCCAGTATAGTCAACGGAGTGTTCGGGATCAGCGTCTATAAAAGCCTAAACCTTGAAAGGTGGAAATTGGTTCCGAGCGGAGACATCTTCAACATCCCCGAGGGATGGCTCGGGAAAAAGGACTTCTGGGCACCGGATTTTTATTTCTATAGGGGCTCATGGTGGTGTTTCTTCACGATTGCTCCGGAAAACGGCATACGCGGGGTCACAATCTGGAAAGGGGGAAGCCATCCCACCGATCCATATTCCCCGGTACTGCCACCGAATCGCCTATGCTACACACCGGAGAACCAGTATTGCATTGACGGATCCCTCTACGTTGATGACAATGGAAACCCTTACCTGCTATGGTCCCACGAATTCTTCGACACTGAAGACGGAGACGGCGTCATGTACGCGGCAAGGATGAAAAAGGATCTCTCCGGAACCTTCGGAAGACCGTTCAGGCTTTTCTCGGCAAGCGAGGCTAAGGGAGCCGTTGGGTTCGGAACACATAAGATGAGCGGAAGAAAGCAATATCTCACTGACGCCCCTTTCGTATGGAAAGACGATGAAAGCGGGAATCTGATAATGATATGGTCCAGCGTGACCGCCGGAGGTTACGGCATACTTCAGGCCATATCTCCGTCCGGAAAAATTGACGGGCCGTGGGAACTTGACAACCCTCCTGTCTTCACCAACGAGGGAGGACACGCGCATATATTCCGAGACCTGAAGGGAAAGCTTCGGATTGTGTTCTTCCGCAAAAAACAGGGAAAGACACAGGTCTGCATCAAGCCTCTCTTCATCGAAGACGGAAAGATTCTGCCACTTTAGGAACTCACTGACAACGGGTCAATTTTGACAGAGGCTGGAGATTCAGCCTGAACCCGAAAGGACACCACTTTATTGAGATAATTCAAAATGAAGAAACTGATAACTATTATCTGCCTGGTTGCGCTTCCGTTGGCGGGGGCAGCGCAGGCTCGCCTCGGAGACACTTCTCCGGAGGATGTATTGAGAAGCATGACGCTTGAGGAAAAGGCCGCGCTTCTTGTAGGTTCGCAAAATCATTATGAGCCGGGTCACGAGGCTACGAGTTCTTCCAGCAATGTTCTGAAAGGAGCGGCCGGGACGACTTCTTCCATCGAGCGTCTGGGGATTCCGGCGACCGTGCTCGCTGATGGTCCGGCCGGACTTCGCATAGATCCCGTGAGGGAGGGTGACTCACGCACATACTACTGTACGGCATTCCCGGTGGAGACTGCTTTGGCCTCTTCTTGGGATGTTGCTCTTGTCCGCAGCGTCGGTGAGGCGATGGGAAATGAGGTTCTTGAATATGGAGCTGATGTCCTGCTTGCCCCGGGAGTCAACATACAGAGAAATTCGCTTTGCGGACGCAATTTCGAGTACTATTCCGAAGACCCTGTTGTCTCAGGAAAGATTGCCTCGGCGTTCGTGCGCGGCATCCAGTCACAGGGTGTGGGCACGTCGGTCAAGCATTTTGCGGCAAACAATCAGGAGACCAAGCGTCTGGAGAACGATTCCCGTGTCAGTGTGCGTGCCTTGCGTGAAATTTATCTGAGGGGGTTCGAGACTATTGTACGGGAGGCACAACCATGGACAGTGATGTCGTCATACAACAAGCTTAATGGTCGTTTCACCCAGGAGGACAAGGAACTTCTCACTGATCTTCTGCGAGGAGAGTGGGGCTTTGACGGCATTGTGATGACTGACTGGACCTGGACAAGGAACACCGCTGCGCAGGTTGCAGCAGGGAATGACCTCTTGGAACCAGGAAATAGAGAACAGGTTAATGGAATCATTGCTGCGGTACGTTCAGGGGAATTGTCGGAAGAGGCTCTGGACGCGTGTGTTCTGAGAATGCTGCGCTATGTGATGAAGACCCCCGCATTCCGAAAATATGAGTTCAGCTCAGCTCCGGATCTGAAGTCACATGCCGAACTTGTCAGAAAGGCGGCTGCCGAGTGCATGGTTCTGCTCAAGAATGACAATGATGCCCTGCCTTTTGACGGTGTAGGCAAGATTGCGCTTTTCGGGGCGCCCGCGTATGAAATGATTGCCGGTGGAAACGGTTCCGGGTATGTGCACAAGCCGTATATGGTGTCGCTTGACGCCGGGTTGAAAAATGCGGGTCTGTCGCTTGACGGGGAACTCGTAAGCTATTACGGCAGTTATGCCAAATCCTGTTATAGACGTTGGCGTAGAGAGGGTTTCGTGAAAAGTATCTGGAACATTCGCGCTCTTCCGGAACCTCAGACGTCTTCCTCCGCCGTGTGGAGGGCTGCAGCGGAGAATGATGCAGCAGTCGTGGTGATTGCGCGGACTTCCGGCGAGTCCAAGGACAGACAGATTGAGCAGGGCGACTGGTATCTGACTGACAACGAGATGAATCTTCTGCGCGATGTCTGCGACAGTTTCCACGCCCGTGGGAAAAGGGTCACGGTCGTGCTGAATGTAGGTGGTGTGATCGAAACTGCCTCATGGAAGCACTTTCCGGATGCGATCCTGCTTGCGTGGCAGCCCGGACAGGAGGCCGGAAATTCCGTTGCGGATGTCCTTGTCGGAAAGGCGAATCCTTCCGGAAGGCTGGCAGCTACATTCCCCGAGAACTATTTTGACGACCCATCGTCCTTCAATTTCCCATATGGCAACGACAAGTATAATCGCTCATCATTGGACTACACCGATTATGACGAGGGGATATATGTCGGCTACCGCTGGTTCTCCACCTACGGCAAGAGAGTCTCTTTTCCGTTTGGCTATGGATTGAGTTACACAGAGTTCGAGCAGACGGAGCCGTCAGTAAAAGTTAAGGCGGACAGCGTGTTTTTCAGCGTGAGGGTCAAAAATGTCGGTAATGTTGCCGGAAAGGATGTGGCTGAAGTCTTTGTCTCCGCACCGGAGTCTCCGGTTCTGGACAAGCCAAAGGTAGAACTCAAGGCTTTTGCAAAGACCGGGCTTCTCGCACCGGGGGAGTCTGAGGTTCTTACGATGGGAATAGCCGTGAGGGACCTCGCTTCGTTTGACGAGGTGGCTTCGGCCTGGCGTGCTGATGCCGGAAAATATGTCGCAAGGTTTTGTCGGGATGCTGAGACCGAACTATGTTCCCGCACATTCCGTTTGAAGAAGACATACACGGAAAAATGTCGTGATATACTTCGGAGAGACAGGCCGGTACAAAATTAAGAGGCTTGCGCTGAGATCTGGAATATTGACGGTGGTCCTGACTGTAAAATGTCAGGGCCACCGCTCGTTTGTGCTCTGTCGCAGCAGACAGATCCTGCAATGTCGCTGCTTTCGCATTATTTACCATCTCCCCGCCCGATGAGAACATTGAGCTGGCCGGGAAGGCGTTCTACGTTAATCGGGGTGTTGCCTATCACCTCGCCGTCGACTTCTACCAGAGCGCCTGGGGCATCAAGAGGCTCTATGCGAAGAGTTGAGCAGCGCGAGGATATCAGTTCCGTATTGGAGGAAAGGAGTTTCCCTGAAAAAAGGGAAGGGACAGCACGAAGAATTTTCATGATCGGCAGAACCGGTATTATGGTGACATCGAGAAGGCCGTCGTCCATTACCGCGTCAGGAACCTGCATCATGCCTCCTCCGGAATATTTCCCCACTCCCATTGCGATGGAAAGGGTGTCGCCCTCAAACACCTTACGTCCGTCAGCAATCACGCGGCATCGAAAGGGCTTGCAGTGCAGTACATTGGAAATAAGAACCTTAAGATAAAGGATCTTGCCGCTCTTGCCGGAGTTTTTTTCAAAATTGACCTGATGGCAGATTTTCGCATCAAAGCCGACACCACCGACGTTGGCCATGTAGGAAACCACATCTGTGGAGGTCTCGTTGTCGCGTCCCGAGATGCGGAATACATCCTGTTTCCCGAAATGCTCTTTCTTCAGAAGACGCACTATCCCGGCAGGATCCTTCGGGACGCCAAGAGTCCGTATCCAGTCGTTACCGGAACCCACAGGAATGACGGCAATGGTGAAGTCGGAAAGCAGCGGGCGCAACGAGTCATCATCAAAAGCCGCTGCTACAGAGGACATCTCGATGAAGCGCACTATACCCTCAAGCACTTCATGCACGGTCCCGTCTCCTCCCACAGCAAGGAAGCGACGATAGCCTGCCTCACAGGCTTTTATGGTAATTTCCACTGCCGCACCGCACTGCCATGTGGTTCGGTACTCGTACTCAATACGGGTCTCCTTCAGCATCGTTTCCGCTTTGGGCCATTCCACCACAGTTTTTCCAGAACCCGCGTTGGGGTTCACCACGGCATACCATATCTTCTCTATAGGCGACATACTGTATTCCAAAATGAACGACAAAAGTAGTAAATTAACAAACACGAAAAAAAATAAACTGCTTCAGAATGAAAATTATTTCGTAATTTTGCAGAATGTGCGTGTTCCCGACCGATGTCGGAAAGGGTGTGCGCCCGGAAGTTTGACACTTCTATGAGTTGAAAATCCTCGTATGAATTTCGTAAATA
>ERZ808252.443-NODE-443-length-40445-cov-4.784130_pt1 | contig 40445 bp, 36 predicted proteins | sample MGYA00521242_ERZ808252 | MGnify/ENA primary metagenome ERZ808252 (study PRJEB31516, sample SAMN03275581) | gut metagenome | biome: mammalia-associated habitat; material: feces | host: Papio cynocephalus | place: Kenya | collected 2012-08-07 ...
GGCTGACGCCTCGCTCCCGCTACCGGATAGAAATGGTTCAAGTTAGTTGCTGACTTGAACGGAACGACACGCGGGGCGCTCCCTTCGGATTGCGCCCCTGTAGAGTGCGTAACCCATTAGAAATAAGGATTGTAGGGAACGACCCATGTGTCGTTCCGTGTTGGGTGAATGTAACATTGTAATGAATCGGTTACATCTCACAGAATGCTACACTCATCTTTTTCCTGCATCAAATATCGAATCTCCTCGGGTGTCAGGTCGCGCCATTTTCCCGTTGGGAGGTCTGTCAGGGTAAGGGAACCGATGGCGGTGCGGGTCAGCTCGGTCACGCGCAGTCCGACCGCCTCGCACATCCGCCGAATCTGGCGGTTTCTGCCCTCGTGCAGCTCCATTTCCAGCACGGCGTTGTCAAGGCGGCGGACGGTGACGGGGAGCAGGCGATAGCCGTCCAGCACCATAGGGGCACGGAGGGCTTCCAGCTGTGCATTGGTGGGGGCGGGGGAGACGGTCACGCGGTAGCGCTTGGCGATTTCGTGGCGCGGGTGGGTCAGGTGATTGGCGAAGGCTCCGTCATCGGTCAGGAGCAGAAGCCCGTCCGAATCCATGTCCAGCCGTCCGACAGGGTAGAGGCGGGTATCGGCGATTCGGACCAGCTCGGTCACGTTCCGCCGTCCCTTTTCGTCCTTTGCGGTGCAGACGTAGCCGCGCGGCTTATTGAGGAGGATATAGCGGTAGGGCTTGTCCGCGCGGGGGAGAATCGGTTTGCCGTTCCACTCCACGCGGTCGGTCCCGGGGATTACGCGGTCTCCGAGGGCGGCGCGGCATCCGTTGACCCGCACGTGCCCTGCGAGGATTTCCGCTTCGGCGGCACGGCGGGAGAGGACACCGCAGTCCGAAAAATATTTTTGCAGTCTGATGGCTTCCGTCATGTTCTCATTCCTGTTTGTTTCCTTTGAAAATTCCGCAGAGCCACGCGAAAAAGCCGCGCTTTTGCGTCTGCTTGCGGTCTGCTTGTTCTCCCGTGACCAGCGGGACACGCCCGATTTCCTCCTGCTTGCCGTCACCGTCAAGGTCGCAGGTGAAAACGGCATAGCCGACCTCCCTGTCGGGCAGGACGGGGGCATAGAGGAAGTGCGGGGCTTCGATGGTACCGTTCAGCGGCGCATGACCAATCGGAAGTGCGACGGTCAGGTCGGCGGCGTAGCACAGAGGGACCGAATCCACGGTTCCGCCCGTAACGGGCAGGTCACAGGCGCGGTCTCCCGTGTTGCAGAGCGAGACATTCTGATAGCGCGCAAAGCCGTAGTCCAGCATGGCGGCATGGTCGCGCCAGTCATCGGGGGCGTTCAGCGTTACTGCAATGAGCGTAACGCCGTCCCGCTCGGCGGCGGAGACCAGACAGCGCCCGCTCCGTTTGGTAAAGCCCGTTTTGACCCCGATGGCACCGCTGTAGGACCGCAGAAGGCGGTTATGGTTGACCAGCAGGCGCGCATCGGGGTCATCGCCCTGCGGGATGGTTGCCTTGACGGTTCCCACGATTTTGCGAATCAGCGGGTCGGCAAGTGCCGCGCGGGTGACGGTTGCCAGCTCGCGCGCCGTGGTGTAGTGCTCCTCGGCATCCAGACCGTGCGGGTTGCAGAAGTGCGTATCGGTCAGTCCCAGCTTTTCCGCCTCGGCGTTCATGAGGTCGGCAAAGCCCGCAATGCTCCCGCCGATGTCAATGGCGATTGCCGCCGCCGCATCGTTTGCCGACTGCAACAGCAGGGCATAGAGCAGGTCGCAAAGCGTCAGCTTCTCGCCCTCGGCAAGGTAGACCGAGGACCCCTCCACACCGACCGCCTCGTGCGGGACGCAGATCACGCGGTCGGGCTCGGCGTTTGCAAGTGCCGTCAGCGCGGTCATGATTTTGGTCGTGCTTGCCATCGGGAGCCGTCTGTCCGCGTCCTTTTCAAAGGTGACAAGCCCGTGTTCGGCATCCATGAGAATCGCGCTTGCCGCCGAGACCGAGGGCGGGGTAACCGAGCGAATCGGCTCCGCCGCGGCGGAAAGCGGGAGGAACGGGAGGACAAGGGTCAGAGCAAGCAGAAGGGGCAGGACTATTTTGCGCATGATAAAACCTCCGGAAAAACATACTGATTCATTCATGTATATTTTTCCGGAGTTCGTTTTATGTCTTGGAGAATCAGTTTCCGTCGCGCGCGGCGTCTACATCGTCAAACAGCTCCTTGAGTCTGCCGACCACCTCGGGCGCGCGGTTGAGAATTTCCGCAATCTGTTCCAGCGGACCGACCTCCTCGGGACCTGTGACGGGGAGCATCTCCACCTTGCCGTCGGGATAGGTGACAAGGAAGCCGATGGGGTTGACGGTCACGCCCGTTCCGCCCGCACCGCCGAAGTTCTTGCGCACCCGCTCCTGCTTTGCGGGGAGGTCCAGACCGCCCGACGCGAAGCCCAGCGAGACCTTGGAGAAGGGGATGATGGTAACGCCGTTGTCCAGCTTAATCGGCTGACCCGTTACGGTGTCCGCGTCCATGATTTCGCGGATCTGCTGCATAGAATTGTGGATCATCTGCTTGATAGAGCTTTCGTTTTCCATGATAGTTGTATCCTTTCACATCTGAGATGATTTTTGATTGGCTTTTTTGGCTTTCCGTTCGGCTTTGCGTCGGATTCTGCGGATTGCCTTCTTTTGTGCTTTTTCCTTTTCCTCGGTGTAGTGTCCCCGCATTGCCATTGCGATGCGCAGAGCCGACCACAGGCGGACCGACAGCACAAGGTCGATGTCCGCGCCCGCGTCACCGCCCGCAAAGTCGGGGCGGATGTCCACCTCACCTCGGTAGTGCTCGATTGGGAGGAAGTGCTCATCCATCCAGTTTAAGAGAAGCGATGCGCTCGCGGTAACACTGCCCCAGAGCAACGCGGTCTGCGCCGCATCGTCGGTTGCCACCACGATGTGCATCCGCAGGGTGCGGAGGCGAAGCTTTCCCTTTGCCACGCGGTAGAAATCCTTGAGCAGGGCAAGAATCATCGAAAGATTCTCCGGCAGATTGAGTTTGGGGAGACCTGCGGATTCTGCCGCCTTCTTCCGCTTTTTCAGCCGCTTTTTCTCTGCCCGTTTGATTGCTTTTCGCTGTCGCCGCAGCTCGCGCGCCAGTGCACGGTTGGGATTGCGGCAGAAGCGCCTCGGCTCCTCCGACCCGCCGTCCTGTGGGTACAGGCGAAAGCGCAGTCCGAGAACCCGCAGGCTGACCCACACGTCCTCGCGGCAGGTCACACGCAGGCGCGCCATGCCGAACAGCAGGAGCAGGAGAAGCAACAGAAGAACTCCGCCGACCGCAATCAGTGCGATCAACCATCCGCTCATGCCATCACACTCCTTCCGAACGGTCGCCGTCGGCGTTCCCGTCCTCGAAAATCACATTGCCGTCATCGTCCTCCTCAACGGGTCTGTAGTCCTGCGCATCGGGGGGAAGCGGCTCGTCACTGTCGGGCATATCCTCGCTTCCGAGGTCCATCTCAATCTGCTCGGCATTTTCCGCCTGACTTTGTGCCGCCGCCGAGACGCTGAGCGCTTCGGTTTGCGGCAATTCGTCCAGCGAGTTGATGCCGAACACCCGAAGGAACTTATCCGTGGTAACATAGAGCATCGGTCGCCCGGGGGCTTCCAGCCGTCCCGCGGCTTCAATCAAGCCCTTGTCAATCAGCGATGTGACCGCATAGGAACTGTCCACGCCGCGCACATCGTCCACAAAGGTCCGCGTCACGGGCTGATTGTAGGCAACCACCGCCAGCGCTTCCATTGTGGAGGCGGAGAGGTTTCCGCCGCGGCGAATGCCGAGCGCTTCGCGGATGTAGGGGGCGTATTTCTCCTTGGTCGCCAGCTGGCAGGCGGTGGGGTATTGCAGGAGCTGAATTCCGTGGAAGGTGTCCTCGGCTTCAAATTTCTTTCCGATTTCCCGCACCATCGCGCGCACGTCCTTGACCGTCAGGGAAAGCACCTCTGCCAATTTGTCGTAGCGCATCGGATGACCCGCCGCAAAGAGGATGGCTTCAATCGCCTGTTCGACCTCCTGCGCGCTCCCGAGGGGCTCGAGTATCGGCTCTGTCTGCTTTTTTTCTTCCATAATATATTACTGTCCCTCCTCGGTATGCTTGTCCCGATCCATTCGGACCGCTTCCTTTGCCATGTGACCGACAATCTCGTTCATGTCCAGCCCGAGGTCATCGAGCATATCCTCGTCCTCTTCGGAGAGGCGGTCCTCCAGCATTGCCTCCACGCGTTCCTCCGCATCGAGGTCGCTGTCGTCGGCGGGGAGCACCTCCTCACGCGGCAGCAGGTCGTCCACGCTCTCTCCGAGCCGTGCGGCTTCCTCTGCGGCTTTCTTGCGTTCCTCGGCGCGTCTGGCGCGTTCCTCCGCCCGCAGCCGCTTCTTTTCCTCCAGCTTCCGCTCGCGGATGATGCGGCGCTGTTCGCGGTGCATTTCCGCTTTGGAGGAAAGGGGAATCGGGTCCTTCGAGAGTGCCAGTGACGGGCGCTTTTTGCGTTCCTCCTCCTCTTCCTCGGGCGTTTTTTCGTTGACCGAGAAGCAGGTATTGGTTCCGTGCACCGCATCGAGGTATTCGCCCTCGTCAATCAGAATCCTGCGGACCTTCACCAGCTCCAGAATGCCGAGGAAGATGGCAATCAGGTCGGGGAGCGAGACCGCGTCCGAGAGCAATTCCTTCATGCTCGTTTCCTTTTTCTTCTCCATGTGGTGGAGAATGCCGACAATCTTGATTTCCACGGGGACAATCGGCTTTGCAATCATCGGCGCGAAAACCGCCTTTTCCGCCTTCGGTCGGCTCTCGTTGGCGGCAATGATGCGGCGGACCGCAAGGCACAGGCTTGTAACCTGCTGGTCGGCAACATAGGTGGTGTCAACCGTCACCTCGTCGGTGTCCTTGACCATCCGCCCGCTGTAGACCTTGTAAAGCGCCGCCATTTTCTCTGCGGCTTCCTTTGCCTGCTGATAGCGCCGCAGGGCTTCCTGTAGGTCCATGCGCGGGTCCTTTTCCTCTTCCTGCGGACGGGGAAGGAGCATTTTGCTCTTGATGCGGACCAATTCGCTTGCCATGACGATGAAATCGCCCGTCAGCTCCATGTTCAGGTCCTGCGCCGCTTCAATGTAAGCGAGGTACTGGTCACAGATCAGGGAGATCGGAATGTCGGTGATATTCACTTTGTTTTTCTGAATCAGCGCGAGCAAGAGATCAAGGGGACCCTCGAAATCGAATTGCTCCAGCCTGTATGTGACGCTTTCCATGTGTGTACCTCGGAGAAAATCAGACTAACAGCTTTTTAATACCGTCTGCAATCGGGTTTCCAATCAGATTCGGCAGCTTGGTTGCAACGTATCCGATGGGGGAGTAGCCGAAATTGGAGAGCACCAGCATGACAATCAGAAGCCCGATCATGATTTGCCGCTCGTAGCGCATGATGCCGAAATAGATGCGGTCGGGCAGGAATGCCAGCGCGATGCGCGAGCCGTCAAAGGGCGGAATCGGAATCAGGTTGAAGAGCATGAACATGAAATTGATTGCCGCCGCGTAGAAGAAGGTATCGGAAAGAATCAGAAGAAAGGTGAGCAGCATTCCCGTCAGCCCGAGATAGAATTGCGCTTGGTACAGCCCCCAAAACAATCCGAACAGCACCGCATTGACCAGCCCGAGCAGCAGATTTGCCGCAGGTCCCGCCGCCGCAGTCAGCGCCATGTCGCGCTTCGGCTTGCGGAAATAACGGGTGTTGATCGGCACGGGCTTTGCCCAACCGTAGCCGAAAATCATCAGGAAAATCAGACCCATCGGGTCGAGGTGCTTCAGGGGATTCAGCGTCAGCCGCCCGAGGTTGCGCGCCGTGGGGTCACCGCAACGCCACGCGACCCAGCCGTGCGCGGTCTCGTGGAGCGAGAGCGCCAGAAGCATGATGGGGAGCGTGAGGAGCAGGGACAGGACCGCCGAGAGCGGATCGCCGCTGTGAAGGATTGAAAAAAGCATTCGCAGAAATCCTTTCGTTATGAATTTACAGCTTACAGCTTATAGCTTATGGTTACAGCTTGACACCCGTGCGGTCCGAAATCAGCCGCCAGAGGTCCGCTCTGCCTTCTCCCTTTTCGGAGGAGGTGAAGAGAATCGGCGTGTCGGTCGGAATTGCGGGGTGGCTGTGCAGGAGTGCCTCGGACGCGCGGCGCTCGGTTGCGTTCAGCTTGTCGGCTTTGGTTGCGACCACCACGAACGGGGTTCCCGTTTCACGCAGGTATCCGAGCATCATTTCATCGTCCTTTGTCGGTCCCACGCGGCTGTCAACGAGCTGAACCACCAGCTTGACAAGGTCCGCGTTTTTGTTGTTTGTAAAATAGCCGTCGGTCAGCGCCGACCATTGCGCCTTCTCCTCTGGGCGGCGCTTTGCAAAGCCATAGCCCGGCAGGTCGACGAAGAACAGCTTGCCGTCAAGCTCGTAGAAGTTGACGGTTACGGTCTTGCCCGGTGCCGAGCTGACCCGCGCGAGCGATTTGCGCCCGAGCAGGCAGTTGATCAGCGAGCTTTTCCCAACGTTGGAGCGTCCCGAAAAGGCAACCTGCGGAATCGGGTCGGCAGGAAACTGGCGCGGGGTCCCCGCGCTGATGCGCAGGGTGGTTTTGTTGAGGTTGATCGACATGAGAATTCCTCAATTCTGTGAAAAATGCAGCTGCGGAGCGGGCTGTGCGGTCGGGACATAAAGCCCTGCGGCAACCGTCTCCTTTGCTGTCTCGGCTTCGGGGACCAGCGCGTTTTGCAGGACCTCCTCCGCCGTGTGGCAGGGGACAAAGACCAGCCCCTCGCGCGCCATCGGGTCCAGCTCCTCCATATCGCGCAGGTTTTCGGCGGGAATCAGCACGGTTTTGGCACCTGCGGAGTACGCCGCCATGGTTTTTTCCTTCAGTCCGCCAATCGGCAGAACCTTTCCGCGCAGGCTGATTTCACCTGTCATGGCAACATCATGGCGGACCGCTCTGCCCGAAAGGGCACTGACCAGCGCCGTGACCATCGTCACACCCGCGGAAGGACCGTCCTTCGGGGTTGCGCCGTCGGGGAAGTGAATGTGAATGTCTCTCGTTTTATAGAAGTCGGTCGGAATGCCGTATTGCTTTGCAACCGTTCGCACATAACTGACCGCGATGTGTGCCGATTCCTTCATCACGTCTCCGAGTGAGCCTGTCGTTTCAATCTTGCCCGTGCCCTCGGGAACCGCAACCTCCACGCGGAGCAGGGTTCCGCCCAGCTCGGTGTATGCCAGACCGTTGACGCAACCCACCTCGTCCTCGCTGTCCACCGTTTCGGGCAGCATTTTACGCGCGCCGAGGTAGTCTTTTATATCGGGGGCGTCGACCGTGATGTGCCTGATTTCCGGATCGGAAAGGAGCTTGCGGATTGCCTTGCGGCAGATTTTTGCAATCGTCCGTTCCAGATTGCGCACGCCCGCCTCATGGGTATAGTAATCGATGATTTCGAGAATTGCCGCATCGGTGAACTTCAGAACCCGCTTTTGCAGGTTGTGCCGCGCCAGCTGCTTCGGAATCAGATGCGACTTCGCAATCTCCAGCTTCTCCCGCTTGGTGTAGATGCCCAGCTCGATAATTTCCATACGGTCAATCAGCGGGCGGGGGATGGAGCCGAGGTCGTTTGCCGTTGCGATGAACATACAGTCGGAGAGGTCGAAGGGCAGCTCGACAAAGTGGTCGCGGAAGCTCCTGTTCTGCTCGCCGTCCAGCACCTCCAGCATGGCGGAGGTCGGGTCACCGTGCCCGTCGTGGCTCATTTTGTCGATTTCATCCAGAAGAATCAGGGGATTACGCACCCCCGCCTGTGTCAGCGCGTTGATAATCCGCCCCGGCATTGCGCCGATGTAGGTCTTGCGGTGCCCGCGGATATCCGCCTCGTCCCGCACGCCGCCCAGAGAAATACGGACGTACTTGCGGTTGAGTGCCCGCGCAACCGATGCGGCAACCGAGGTTTTTCCAACCCCGGGAGGTCCGACCAGACAGAGAATCTGCCCGCGCAATTCGGGGCTTTGCTGCTTGGCGGCGATGTATTCGACGATGCGCTCCTTGACCTTCTCCAGCCCGTAATGGTCCGCATCCAGCGCCTTCTGTACGGCGGTGAACTGCAAACGGTCCTTTGTGGCTTTGGTCCACGGAATGTCAAGGCAGACATCCAGATAGTTGGCAATGACGGTTGCCTCGGCAGAGCCGAAGGGGGCTTTGGAGAGCCGCTCGGTCTCCTTCGTCAGCTTCTTCTCAACCTCCTCGGGCAGTCCCGCCTTTTTGATTTTTGCGGTGTACTCCTCGTAGTCGGAGCCCTCGCCGAGCTCCTCCTCGATGACCTTAATCTGCTCGCGCAGATAGTATTCGCGCTGGTTGCGGTTCATCCGCGCGTTGACCTTGCGGCGCAGGCGGGATTCCTCCTCCAGAATCACGGATTCCTGCGCGAGAATCAGGAGCAGACGCTCGGCGCGGACCGTCGGGTCAAAGCATTCCAGCACCGCCTGTCTGTCGGCGGGGCGGGAGAGGACGCTCGCCGCGATGAAGTCGGCAAGAAGCCCCGGGTCGTCGATTCCCTCGGCGGTTGTCATCAGATCGTCCGAGCCTGCGGGGAGGTAGTTGAGATTTTCGTCCAGCGCGTCCAGAAGCTCGCGTACATATGCCTCGGTCCGTGCGTTCTTCTCGCCGAGCGCAATCTGCTTGCAGACCAGCGATGCTTCGATGATATCGGCATTCTTGCGGTATTCGGTGACAACGGCGCGGGTGATGCCTTCCGCAATCACGCGGGTTACGCCCTCGGGCGTGCGGAGCATCTGTTTGATTTTGGCAACCGTGCCGACCTTATAGAATTGGGAAAGCTCGGGTGTGGCGCTTGCGGGAACGGTCTCCGAGGTACAGACAAGGAGAAGCGTTCCGCCCTTTGCCGCCGCTTGGCGCAGAGCCGCGGCGGAGGCATCGTCGCAAGCCTCGAAGTTGACGGGCAGGGACGGATAGCACACCGTGCCGTGCAGAGCGACAACGGGGAGCGTGAGCTGTTCAGCGGTTTCAATAAAAGAGGACATTTCGCATCCTTTCGGGTAACATAACATCAATTATATAGTATTATACCACATTTTCCTCGGGATTTCCATAGGTTTGGCGAAAAAAGTCCCGTGCAATCGCAACTTTTTCTGCCTTGTAAAAATGAACAATGATGGGAAATGAGAAAATAAAATTGCACACCGACCGAACCGGTTCCGCGCAGGGATGTCATAAGCTTGACATTTCGCAGAAAACGGAGTTTGCAGTGTGCAACAAAGGGAACCTGCCGGCGATTGCCGACAGCATAACTATTATACCGCAAACCGACCGTTTTGTAAATTAGGAATTCTGACAAACTTCAGCACGAATTTTTGTGTAAAAGCATACATGGGAGAATTTTCCGACCGTTTCGGTGTGATTTTTTGTTGCTTTTCCCGATAGACATCCGTGTCGCACCTCCGCAAAAATCCCGAAAATGCAAGAAAAGGGAAAATCAGGATTGAGGAGACGGAGCCGAGAGGGGGAGGAAAGAAAAAATCGGATTATTTTTCAAAAAACCCTTGACAAAAGGACGGTTGTGTGGTATGATATACAGGTAAAACAAAGCAGAGCGCTCCGCTCTCACCCCGGCACCGGTTGTGACCGTGGGTTGATAGGTGTATTTTCCCGTAGTGTGCGGGAGAAGTCCGTGCGGAGACGTTCGTCTTTGTACGGCTTATTTTTTGCATGGAGGTGTTGCACCATTAGCGCGAAGGAAAAAGAGACCCTGCTCAACGAGGAGATTACCGCAAAGGAAGTCCGTCTGATCGGCCCTGCCGGAGAAACGCTTGGCATCATGAGCGCATCGCGCGCTCTGGAGCAGGCTTACGACCGCGGCATGGATCTGGTTATGATGTCTGCTCAGGCTGTCCCGCCCGTGTGTAAGATCATGGACTACGGAAAGTTCTGCTTCGAGCGCGACAAGCGCGAAAAGGAAGCGCGGAAAAAGCAGACGACGGTGGAGCTGAAGGAAATTCAGCTGTCCTGTCGGATTGACACGCACGACTTCGAGACCAAGGTCAGACACGCGCAACGCTTTCTCGGAGACGGGAACAAGGTTCGGGTCGTGATGAAGTTCAAGGGCCGCGAAATGAGCCATACCGAAATCGGGCGCGAGGTGCTGGGCAGATTTCAGGCTGCCTGTGCGGACTGCGGCACGGTGGATAAGGCACCTGTGCAGGACGGACGGTTCCTGAGCATGATCATCTCGCCCGTCAAGGCAAAATAAGACAGTCGGAATGTTCATTCTCTCCGTGCCTCGGCGCGGAATTGTATGAAATCAGCTTCCGTCAGGGACGGAAACAGAAGAAAAGGAGTTTTCAAAATGGGAAAGATCAAGACGCATAAGGCTTCTGCCAAAAGATTCTCCGTTACTGCTAACGGCAAGGTAAAAATGTTCCACAGCTCGCATCGGCACAAGACCGGTCAGAAGAGCGCAAAGCGCATCAGACATCTGCGCTCGAGCGTGATGGTGCAGGGACAGATGGCGGACAACATCAAGGCATTGGTTAAGTAAGTCGAAACGGAGGAATTGAAAAATGGCAAGAATCAAGGGTGCGCTGATGACGCGCAAGAGAAGAAAAGCAACGCTGAAGGCGGCGAAGGGATACTGGGGCGCAAAGTCGAAGCACTTCAAGATGGCGAAGGAAGCCGTCATGAAGAGCGGCAACTACGCGTTTGCGGGCAGAAAGATGAAGAAGAGAGACTTCCGCTCTCTCTGGATTACCAGAATCTCCGCAGAGGCGAAGGTCAACGGCATGAACTACTCCACGCTGATGCACGGTCTGAAGAAGGCGGGCGTTGACCTCAACCGCAAGATGCTGGCTGAGATCGCGGTTTCCGATAAGGAAGCATTCGCGGCACTCGCGGCACAGGCAAAAGCGGCTCTCTGAGCTTTTGCAACACAAAAACCCGATGATATCATCGGGTTTTTGTCGTAGATAGAGCGGTTCAAAAAGAGTCGAAAAACACGTCGGAAAGGGGAAAAAGCATGGAGGGAGCCGCAGAGATTATCACATCGAGGCAGAACCGAACCGTGGTTGGGGTCGGAAAGCTGACCGACCGTCGGGCACGCGAGGCAAGCGGTTGCTTCCGCTTTGACGGCATCAAGCTGGCGGCGGAGGCGGTGCGAAACGGGCTTTCCGTGCTGCTGATGCTGTTGCGGGAGAGCAACGCCGAGGCGGTTGCGGCGCGGCTGGCGCAGGACACGGGACGGTCGATTTTTGCCTGTGCGGAGCGTGTCCTGACCCTTTCGGACGGGGTGTTTGACAAAATTTCCGAAGAAAAATCGCCCGAGGGCGTGATATGTGTTGCGAAATATCTTGACAAATGCAAAAAAATCGCTACAATATATAGTGACGGAAAAATTCCCGACGCGGGCGAAACGGTCGTTCTGCTCGAATCGGTCAGGGACCCCGCAAATGTCGGGGCAATCATCCGCAGTGCGGCGGCGTTCGGTGTGGACCGTCTGATTCTCAGTGAGGACTGCGCCGACGTTTACAACGCAAAGGCGGTCCGTGCCTCGATGGGGACCCTGTTCGGTCAGACGATTGACCGCGTGGGCGACCTGTGCGGGGTCATCGGACAATTGCGGGCGAGCGGCAGGCGCGTGTTTGCGGCGGCGCTGGATGAACGGGCGCAGAGATTGGGCGAATTCGATGTGCGGGCGGGAGACTGCGTGGTTATCGGAAACGAGGGGCACGGGCTTTCTGCGGCGGTGCTGAATGCCGCCGACGAGCGGGTGTTCATTCCGATGAGCGGACGCGCGGAATCCCTGAATGCCGCGGTTGCCGCGTCGGTTCTGATGTGGGAATTCGCAAAGAAAACGGGACGGAGGACATAACGGGATGAAAAGCGATGAAGCCCTGTTCTGGATTTGGCTTGCAGAGGCGTTCGGCGCGGGGAACGGAGAGTTTCGCACTCTGCTTGGGATGTACGACACGCCGTACAACATCTTTTCGGCATCGGCGGAGGAGCTTGACCGCCTGACCTGCATTCCCGAGCGGGTCAAAACGGCACTCTCGAACAAGGACCTGCGGGAGGCAACGCGGATTGCGCAGACCTGCGAGCAGATGAATATCGGAATTCTGACTTTTTCTTCGCCGCTTTACCCACAGCTGTTGCGCGAAATCAAGAACCCGCCGCTCCTGCTCTATTGCGCGGGAACGATTCCGAAGCTCGACCGCATCCCCGCGATTGCAATGGTCGGCACGCGCAGAATGAGTGCATACGGAATGCGGACCGCGTATAAAATAGCCTATGAGCTGTCGGCGGTCGGCATGACGGTTATCAGCGGAATGGCGGCGGGAATTGACGGTGTTTGCGCGGCGGCAACGCTGGAAGCGGGCGGATTTCCGATTGCGGTGCTCGGTTGCGGGCTGGACAGAGCCTACCCGACCCAGCACGCGCCGCTGATGACGGCAATCGGGCGGCACGGACTGCTCCTCTCGGAGTATCCGCCCGGGTCGCGCCCGATTTCCTACCATTTTCCCGTCCGCAACCGCATCATCAGCGCGCTGTCGCAGGGCGTTGTGGTTGTGGAAGCGGGACTTGGCAGCGGGTCGCTGATTACCGCAAAGGAAGCGGTATTGCAGGGCAAGGAGGTCTTTGCGATTCCGTCGGGTGCAGAGGGAATCGGAGAAGCGGGCGCGGAGAGCCTGTTGCGGGACGGCGCGCATTTTGCCTCCTGTACCGAGGACATTCTGAACCGTTACCTCTATTCGTTCGCGGACCGTCTGCGTCCCGACCTGCTCCACCGCGCGGAAGCGCATTCGGCTGTGAACACCGCCGCACTGGAGCGGTACGGGGTTCTCGGCAGTCGGACGGTGATACTGAAACGGCGGGACGACGCATCGGAGCCCGCGCCCATCGGAGCCCATGCAAGGGTGGTTCCCGAAAAGCCGAAGCCGCGCGAGGCGGCAAGGACCGAACCCGAGGCGGCAGGTCGGAAGCCCGCACCGCAGACGGACCTGCCCGAGGGACTTTCCGCTGTCGGAAAAATTCTGATGGCAAAGCTCGCGGAGGCGGGGAAGGCGGTTTCACTGGACGAACTGGTGGACGCGGAGGTCTCCTACGGGCAGGCGCTCTCGGAGCTGACCCTGCTTGAGCTGCGCGGCTGCGTTGCAAAGCAACCCGGCGGGTTGTACCGAAAAATCTGAAAAGGAAACAAAGAACATGGCAAGTAATCTGGTAATCGTGGAGTCCCCGTCGAAGGCAACGACCATCAAGGGGTATCTCGGCAGTAACTATAAAGTCATCGCGTCAATCGGTCATGTCAGAGACCTGCCGAAAAGCTCGCTCGGCGTGGATATCGAGAACGGCTTTGACGCGCATTATATCAGCATCCGCGGCAAGGGGGACCTGATCAAGGAAATCCGCAAGGAAGCGAAGGCGGCAAACAAGGTCTTTCTTGCAACCGACCCTGACCGCGAGGGAGAAGCGATTTCGTGGCATTTGGCGGCAACGCTCGGAATTCCCGTGGAGCAAACGCAACGCATCTGCTTCAATGAGGTGACCAAAACAGCGGTCAAGGCGGCAATCAAGGCGCCGAGGACCATCGACATGAATCTGGTCAACTCCCAGCAGCCCCGCCGCATTCTCGACCGTATCGTGGGCTACAAGCTCAGTCCGTTGCTCTGGAAGAATGTCAAGAGCGGCTTGAGCGCGGGACGCGTGCAGTCGGTTGCAACCCGCATCATTGTGGAGCGGGAGGAGGAGATTCGCGCATTTGTTCCCGTTGAATACTGGACGATTGATGCGGTCCTGCACACGGCGGGAAAGGCAATCCCCGTGCATTTCTGGGGGGACGCTTCGGGAAAGGTCAGACTGAATTCCGAGGCGGAAGCCATGACGGTGGTGAACGCGGTCAACGGAAAGCGGTATACCGTTTCGTCGGTCAAGCGTGCCTCGCGGCATAAGGCACCCGCGCCGCCCTTTACGACCTCGACCATGCAGCAGGAGGCTTCCAAAAAGCTGGGCTTCCAGTCGCAGAAGATTATGAAGGTGGCGCAGGAGCTGTACGAAGGGGTCAACCTCGGCACGGAATTCGGCGGCACACAGGGTCTGATTACCTATATGCGTACCGACTCGCTCCGCATCTCGGCGGACGCGCAGGAGGCGGCAAAGACCTTTATCACGGGCAAATACGGCGAGAAATACTATCCCGAGACCCCGAGAATTTACAAGACCAAAGCGGGCGCGCAGGATGCGCACGAAGCCATCCGCCCCGCAAGAGTGGAGCTGGAGCCCGCCAAAATCCGCAAGCTGCTCTCGAACGACCAATACAAGCTCTACAAGCTGATTTGGGAGCGCTTCATTGCAAGCCAGATGGAGTCGGCGGTGCTGGATACAGTGTCGGTGGACTTCACCTGTTCGGGCTATATCTTCCGCACCAGCGGCTATTCGGTCGCGTTCCCCGGCTATATGGCGGTTTATGAGGAGACCGAGGAGGATTCCGCACGCGCGGCGGACGATGTGGCGGAGGTCAAAAACATCCGCCTGCCCGACCTTTCGGAGGGTGAACTGATGGATGCGGACGATGCGGTTCCCGCCAAGCACTTTACCGAGCCGCCCGTGCGTTACAACGACGCGTCGCTGATTAAGATGCTGGAGGAGCAGGGGCTCGGCAGACCGAGCACCTACGCCACCATCATTACCACCATCCTGTCCCGCAACTATGTCAAGCGGGAGGGCAAGGCGTTTGTGCCGACCCCGCTGGGCGAGGTGACGAACAAGCTGATGAAGGAGTATTTCGCGGATATCGTAGACTACGGCTTCACGGCGGAAATGGAAAACGAGCTGGATGAGATTGAAGCGGGCAAGGCAACGATGCAGGCGGTTCTGAGCAGCTTTTGGGCGGATTTCTCCAAGGAGCTGGAGCACGCCGAGGAGACCATCGGGCAGAACAGCATCGAGGTCCCGCCCGAGGAGACCGACATTGTTTGCGAGAAGTGCGGGAGCAAGATGGTCATCCGCAACGGGCGCTTCGGCAAGTTTGCCGCCTGCCCGAACTATCCCACCTGCCGCAACACCAAGCCGCTGACGGCAAACGGCGAGGAAAAAACGGTTGCCGAGGAGAAGCCCGAGGCGGTTGAAACCGACATGAAGTGCGAAAAGTGCGGCGCGCCGATGCTTCTGCGCACGGGAAGATACGGCAGCTTCTGGGCTTGCAGTCGGTACCCCGAGTGCAAATTCACCAAGCCGCGCGTGCGCGATACGGGCGTTGCCTGCCCCCTTTGCGGCGCGAAGATTGTAACCAAATTCGGCAAGAACCATACCGTGTTCTACAGCTGTGAGCGCTATCCCGAGTGCGATTTCTCGTCGTGGGATATGCCCGTGAACGAGAAATGCCCGCAGTGCGGGGGACTGCTCTTCCGCAAGAAGGGCAAGAACCTGCTGGTCTGCCACGATAAGGCTTGCGGCTACAGCCGTGAACTGCCCGAGGGCGAGACCTCGGAGGAAAAAGAGGAATCATGACGCGCGAGGTGACAATTCTCGGCGCGGGGCTTGCGGGCTGTGAGGCGGCTTGGCAGGCGGTGCGCGCGGGGGCGGAGGCGGTCCGTCTGGTTGAAATGAAGCCGCAGAAAATGACCCCCGCGCACCACACGGCGGAGTTTGCGGAGCTGGTTTGCTCCAATTCGCTCCGTTCGGACAGTCTCTCCAACGCGGTGGGACTGCTCAAGGAGGAATTGCGGCGGTGCGGGTCGCTCATCATGGAGGCGGCGGACGCAACGCGCGTTCCCGCAGGCTCGGCACTGGCGGTTGACAGAGAGCGCTTTTCGCGCTATATCACCGAAAAAATCCGCTCCTGCCCGCAGATTACCGTGGAGGAGCGCGAGGCAACCGAGGTTGCGCCCGACGGCGTGACCGTGATTGCAACGGGACCGCTGACCTCCGACGCGATGGCAGACTATATCGCGCACGACCTCGGATGCGGCAGTCTGCATTTCTTTGACGCGGCGGCACCGATTGTGGATTTCGCATCGGTGAACACCGAGATTGCGTTTTTCGCGTCCCGCTACGGCAAGGGGGATGCGGACTACCTCAACTGCCCGATGTCGCGCGAGCAATACGATGCCTTCTGGCAGGCGCTGACCTCTGCGGAGGAAGCGGCGCTGAAGGAGTTTGACCGCGAATCGCAAAAGGAAATCACGGTTTTTGAGGGCTGTATGCCGGTTGAGGTTATGGCAAGGCGGGGCTACGACACCCTGCGCTTCGGACCGATGAAGCCCGTGGGACTTCCCGACCCGCGCACGGGCAAGGAGGCTTATGCGGTGGTCCAGCTCCGCAAGGAAAACGAGGCGGGGACCATGTTCAATCTGGTCGGTTTTCAGACCCACCTGACCTTTCCCGAACAGCGGCGGGTATTCCGCATGATTCCCGGGCTGGAGAACGCGGAATTCCTGCGCTACGGCGTGATGCACCGCAACACCTACCTCAATTCCCCGGGGCTTCTGACCCCGACCTACGCGATGGCGGATCGTCCCGATGTCTTTTTTGCGGGACAGATGACGGGCGTGGAGGGCTATGTGGAGTCGGCGGGGAGCGGCTTGGTCGCGGGAATCAACGCGGCACGGCACGCGCAGGGGGAGACGGCTTTGGTGTTCCCCGAGGAAACGATGCTGGGTGCGATGGCGGCTTATGTCAGCCGCGGCGGAATTGGGAAATTCGTTCCGATGAACGCAAACTTCGGAATCGTCAGACCGCTTGACGTTCGCGTCAAGGGCGGCAAGTCGGCAAGAAACGAGAAATTAGCGGAGCGGGCGCTGGCGGCACTCGCACAAACGCACTGTATATAAAGGACCGAGCCTATGAAAATAATTGTTGATGTAATGGGTGGAGATAACTGCCCGGGAGCCGCTGTCAGAGGCGTTTGCATGGCGGCGGCGCAGTGGCACGCGACCTATATCATGGTCGGCGACCGTCGGCAGATCGAGCAGTCCGCGGCGGAAGCGGGACTGGACATCCGACGGTTTGACATCGTGCACACCGAGTCGTACATGACGATGGAGGATGACCCGCTGTCGGTGGTCCGTGCCAAAGGGGACAGCTCGATGGCGGTGGGACTGCGGATGCTTGCCGAGGGAAAGGGCGATGCGTTCGTTTCTTCGGGTAACACGGGCGCGCTCTTCACGGGGGCAACGCTGATTGTCCGCAAGGTCAAGGGCATTCTGCGGGCGGGAATCGGGACGGTTCTGCCGTTTCAGAATCCCGTGCTGCTGTTGGACACGGGCGCAAATGTGACGGTCACGCCCGAAAATCTGGAGCAGTTCGGCGCGATGGGCTCGGCGTATATGCGCAAGATGTACGGCATTGCGCGCCCGCGCGTGGGACTTCTCAACAACGGCACCGAGGCGTGTAAGGGGACCGAATTGCAACAGGCGGCGTACCGTCTGCTTTCCGAAAATGAGGAAATCAACTTTGTCGGAAACGTGGAGGCAGGGACCGCGCCGTTTGATGTCTGCGATGTGCTGGTGGCGGACGGCTTTACGGGGAACATCTACCTCAAGAGCGTGGAGGGGGTCGGAAAATTCCTGCTCAAGCGGGTCAAGGGTGTTTTCATGAGCTCCACCCCTGCAAAGCTGGCGGCGCTGGCGTTGAAAAAAGATCGGAAGAGCGTCGTGTAGGGAAAGCGCGTCAAGGGTGTGTTCATGAGCTCCACGCCGGCAAAGCTTGCGGCACTGGCACTCAAGAAGCAGCTTTACGAGATGAAAAAGGAATACGACCCGTCCGAGCGCGGCGGTGCGCCGATTCTCGGCATTTCCAAGCCGGTCATCAAGGCGCACGGCTCGTCCGATGACCGCGCGATTATGAACGCGATTCGTCAGGCGATGGATTACAAGCGCTCCGAGGCAATCTACGACCTCGCCGACAGCGCCCATGCCTTCGCCGAGCGGAAGCGCGCCGAACGGGAAAAGCAAAGAACTGAGGACTAAGACCTTGGGCGTTGCCCAAACCCACTCAGGAAACTTTTTTGAAAAAAAGTTTCCTAAGAACCTTCAAAAAACTTCAACGCATACAGGGACGTGCGAGCAAGATGCGTTGGAATTTTGAAGGGGTATTGTTCGCACGTCCCCTTATGCGTTGAAGTTCTTGGAGTTCTCAGAACCTTCTTTCAAGAAGGTTCTGAGTGGGTTCGGGCAACGCCCGAGGTCTTATTCTTAGCCTTAGAAAGGAGGAGTGTTTACGGATACCTTACAGTTGCAGGAGAAAATCGGATATCGGTTCCGTGACCCCGATTTGCTGTTGCGGGCGGTGACGCATTCCTCCTATGCAAACGAGACGGGCGCGAAGAACCATCACCTGCTTTGCAATGAGCGGCTGGAGTTCCTCGGTGACGCGGTGCTGTCGGTCCTGACGGGGGAGTACCTCTATAATCGCTTCCCGAACGGGACAGAGGGGGACCTGACGCGAATTCGCGCGGCGGCGGTCTGCGAGGGGGCGCTTGCCTCCTATGCGGAGAAAATCGGTCTGCGGGAATACCTCCGATTGGGGCGCGGCGTGCTCAACAGCGGCGGCGCGAACAATCCCGCCCTGCTTGCCGATGCGTTTGAAGCGCTCTTGGCGGCAATCTACCTCGATGCGGGGGCGGACGGGCTGAACCGCGTGCGGGAATTTTTGCTCCCGTTCATCAAGTGGACCGTGGACACGCTCCCGCCCGGGGGCGGAACCGACCCGAAAACCGCACTCCTGCGCTTTTTGCAGATGGACGGACCGCAACGGCTCGAATACCGCGTGGTCAGCGAAACGGGACCCGACCACGATAAGCATTTTGAAGTGGAGCTGTACCTCGATTCCAACCGCATCGGGCGGGGGAGCGGGTCCTCCAAGCGGTCGGCGGAACAGCGCGCCGCCGCAGACGCACTGAAGCTGTTCGGCGTGGAATGCTGACCGCACAGGTGCGAAAGCATCGGAGCATTCCCGTGTTCATCCCGCACCTCGGTTGCCCGCACGCCTGCGTGTTCTGCAACCAGAGGACCATTTCGGGATGCACGGAATTTGACGAGGCGGCGGTCCCCGTTCTCATCGAACAAGCCCTTGCAACAATCCCGCAGGATTGCGACTGCCAGATTGCCTTTTTCGGCGGGTCCTTTACGGGTATTGACCGCGGGCTGATGGTCCGCCTGCTGGAAACGGCGGCGGAATTCGTGCGGGGCGGGCGGGTGTCGTCTGTCCGCCTCTCAACAAGACCCGACTTCATCGACCGCGAGGTGCTGGAAATGCTTTCCAGTTACCCCGTGCGGACGGTGGAGCTGGGCATTCAGAGCACCTCCGATGCGGTTCTTGCGGCATCGGGACGGGGGCATACCGCCGCCGATTCCGAGCGCGCCTGTCGGCTGGTGCGCGAGGCGGGCTTTGAATTGGTGGGACAGATGATGATCGGTCTGCCGCTGTCGGATGCGGAAAGCGAAAATCGGACCGCGCGCGACATCGTGGCGTTCGGCGCAGGGGCGGCGCGGATTTACCCGACGGTCGTTTTTGCGGGGACCTCGCTGGAAGCTATGACCGCGCGGGGGACGTATCACCCGCTGACGCTTGACGAAGCCGTGGAACGCTCCGCCGATGCCTATGAAATTCTGGATGCGGGCGGCGTGCGGTGCCTGCGCATCGGACTGTGTGCCTCGGAGGAGCTGACCGACCCGCGCTGTGCCGTGGCGGGACCGAATCACCCCGCGCTGGGCGAATTGGTGCTGGGCGAGGTCCGCTACCGCGAGCTTTTACGCGCTGTGACGGCGGCGGGCTTGGTCGGTCGGCGCGCGGCGCTGACCGTTCCTGCGGGACGAATCTCGCAAACGGTCGGGCAAGGGAGACGGAACCTTGCGCGGCTGGAGAAGGAGTACGGAACTGTAATCGGTTCGGTTGGGGAGGATGCGCGCCTTGCGGGTCCCCGCCTCCGTCCGATGGAATAATAAGAAGGAGAACATCTGCCGTGTATCTGAAATCACTGGAAATGCAGGGCTTCAAGTCCTTTCCCGACAAGACGAGACTGCTGTTTGACCGCGGCGTGGACGTGAATGTTGCCGCCGACGAGGGACAGGGCGTTACGGTCATTGTCGGACCGAACGGGTCCGGAAAATCCAATATTGCCGATGCCATGCGTTGGGTCTTGGGTGAAATTTCCTCCAAGAGCCTGCGCGGAAGCAAGATGGAGGATGTCATTTTCGGCGGTGCGGACAGCCGCCGCCCGATGGGGTATGCCGAGGTGTCGGTCACCTTTGACAATCGGGGCGATTTTGCAAAGCTGGACTGTCCGTTTGACGAGGTGACCGTTACCAGACGCTACTACCGCGCGGGGGACAGCGAATACTTCATCAACCGCAAGGCGGTCCGTCTGAAGGATATCTATGAGCTGTTCATGAACACGGGTATCGGACGTGACGGCTACTCCATCATCGGGCAGGGTAAGATTGCCGAGATGGTCTCCCGCAAGAGCGAGGAGCGCCGCAGTGTGTTCGAGGACGCTTCGGGAATTGCGAAATACCGCCATCAAAAGACCGAAGCCGAGCGGAAGCTGGCGGAGGCGGAGGACAACATCAGCCGCCTGTCCGACATCTTTTCCGAGGTTGCCTCGCGCGTCGAGCCGCTGAAAAAGGAAGCCGAGCGCGCAAAAAAGGCGATTGAGCTGCACGACAGCAAGAAGCGCGCGGACGTGAGCCTGTGGCTCTATGACACCGAAAAAATTCGGGACGAGCTGAGCGCGGCGGAGGAAGCCATGTCGCGTGCGTCCTTCGATTTGCAAACGGCGGAGGACAGCATTCAGGCGCTGGACACGCAGTATGCCAAGCTGTCCGAGGCGGCGCAGTCGAGCCGTCAGAAAAGCGAGGAGCTGTTTGAGCGCATCCGCGAGCAGACCGACCGTTGCCATGAGCTGGAGCGGCGGCGCACGGTTGCACAGAACAATATCGCGCACGCGCGCGACCTGATTGCGGCAACGCAGGGGTCGCTGGCGGGGACCGAGAAGTCCATCGCGGCGGAGACCGCTTCGAGTGCCGCGCACGCGCAGAAGATCGGCGAGTTGGAAAACCGCGTTGCCGACCTCGGCGCGGAGCAGGACAAGCTGAACGCCGCGCAGGTGACGCTTGGCAAAAAGGAAGCCGACCTCTCGGCGGCAATCGCGCAGGCGCTTGCCGATATTCGTGACTTGGAAGCCGAGGAAAAGGACGTGGAAATCCGCATTTCGGTCCTCGACAATGCCAAGACCACCGATTTCGATAAGAACAGCTCCGCTTTGCAGGAGATGGACGGCTATCGAAAGATTTCGGAAACGCTCGGCGGGCAATGCAAGTCGAAGGAAGAGACCGTGGCGAAGTATGACGCGGAGCTGGCTTCCATCGATGGGGAAATCGCCGACGCCGAAACCAAAGCGGGACGCGTTGCGGTGCTGGTCCGCGCGGCGGAAAAGGACTGCAACGATGCAAAATTCCGTCAGGATTCGCTGGCACAGCGGATTGCGACCATCCGCTCCATGGAGGAGCATTTCGAGGGCTATTCGGGCGCGGTCCGTTACGTCATGAAGCAATACGATGAGGGGAAAATCACCGACACCCACGGCGCGCCCTGCGGGAAGATTTACGGTCCACTTTCCAAGGTCATTTCGGTTGAGGACCGCTATGTGACCGCAATCGAGATTGCGCTCGGTGCAAACCTGCAAAATATCGTGGTGGAGGACGAGGCAACCGCAAAGGCGGCGATGTACGCCCTCAAGCGCGGGGAAGCGGGACGGGCAACCTTCTTTCCGCTGACCTCCATGAAGGCATCCCAGCCCACGCGCGAGATGACCGAGGCGGCGGGCTACCGCGGCTATATCGGCGTTGCCGACAGTCTGGTTTCCTGTGACGGGAAATTCCGCGATGTGCTATCCTCACTGCTTGGCAGAACGGTGGTCTTTGACAACATCGACAACGCCAACGTGATGGCGCGTGCCACGCATTACCGCGTCCGCGCGGTGACGCTGGACGGTCAGCAAATCAACGTGGGCGGTTCGTTTACGGGTGGCTCGGTCCGCACGGGGAACGGCATTCTCTCGCGCGGGAGCGAGGTCAAGCGGCTGGAGGCGGAGCTGAACGAAAAGAAGGCGACCGTTGCAAAGCTGGAAAAGCAGCTCGGCGAGCTGACGCATGAGGCGGAGGAGCTGGAGGAGCGCCGCAATTCCGCCGAGGACCGCCGCGAGCTGATTGGCGTTCTGCGGAACACCGAGGCGGCACAGCTGGAGCAGCTGCGCGCCAAGCTGGACGCGAACAACACCCTGCTGGACAAGCTGAAGAACGACATGAAGCAGCTCGAGGAGGCGCGCGCACGCTACGAGGAGGACCTGACGCGGCTGGGAGCCGAGCGGGAAAGCCTTGCGCACCGCATTTCCGAAATCCGCGATTTCCGCAAGGAAAAGGAATCCGAGCACGGCGACACGGTTCTGGAAAAAGACGGCAACGCGCGGCGGATGACCGAGCTCTACATTCAGATCAGCGAGGCGCAGAAGGATATTGAAACCGAGAACACCCTGCGGCAGGATTGCGAGGACCGCATTGCCGCTCTGACGCAGGAGCGCGATGCGCTGACCGAAAAAATCCGCGCCCGCGAGGAGCAGATTGCGCAGACCGAGGAGGAAATCCGCCGCGAGGGGGAAGAGCTGGAAACGGCAAAGACAACGCTTGCGGAAATCACCGAGAGCCGTACCGCAATCGAGCAGGGCGGCGCGGAGTTTGAGCGCAAGCTGACCGATGTCAACACCCGTTTGCGCGACAAGCAGAACCAAAAGGAGCTGATTCTGCGCGAATACACCAAGTGCGAGGCAAAGCTGAACGGTCTGCGCGATTCGCAGGACAAGCTGGCGGGCAAGCTGTGGGAGGAATACGAGATGACGCGCAACGATGCGTTGGCGCTCGGATATCCGCCGCTGACCAAAGAAACCAGACCCGAAATGCTCGCGCTCCAGACCGAATGCAAGAACAAGCTGCGCGCGATGGGCAGTGTCGACCTTGACGCGGTGAACAAATACGAGGACGTGCGGACCCGTTACGAGAAGATGAAAGCCGACCTTGACGATTTGGAGGAAAGCCGCAAAAAGACAATTCTTGTCATTGCGGACCTCGAAACGGATATGAAGACCGCTTTTGTGGAATCCTTTAATCGAATCAACGAAAACTTCGGGCGCGTGTTCTCGGAGCTGTTCGGCGGCGGCTCGGCGGAGCTTTCGCTCTCCGACCCCGAAAACGTGCTCGAAAGCGGCATCGAAATCAAAGCCGCACCTCCCGGGAAGATCATCAAGAACCTGATGCAGCTTTCGGGCGGCGAGCAGGCATTCATCGGCGTTGCGCTGTTCTTTGCGATTCTACAGGTCAACCCCACGCCGTTCTGCATTCTGGACGAGATTGAAGCCGCGCTGGACGAGGTGAACGTCGAGCGTCTGGCTCAGTACATCAAGCGCTATTCGCACGGAACGCAGTTCATCATGATTACCCACCGTCGCGGAACCATGGCGGCGGCGGACCGACTGTACGGTGTGACGATGCCCGAACACGGCATTTCCAAGGTGCTGATGTTGAATATCAACGATATCTCGAAGAAGGAAGGAGAAGACTGGGATGGGATTTTTGGATAAGCTGTTCGGCAGAAAAAAGAAAAAAGAGACTGCCGCAGTTGAAGAGCCCGTTGTAACAGAAGAAAAAAAGGAAGCGGAGGAAGCGCCGGCGGAGGAGCCGAAGCGGGAGACGGAGGCACCGAAGCCCGAAATCGTGCCCGAGGTCCCCGTGGCGCCCACCGAGCCTGCCGCGCCCGAAGCGCCGCTTCAGCCGATTATTCCCGACCTCGGAGAGGAGGCATCCGAGCCGCTTCCCGAGGTGCCGGAGAAGCCCGACCCGCAGCCCGATAAAGGGACCGAGGAGAAGCCCGCGCCCGAGGTGATTCCCGTCACCGAGCCCGAGTTGACCCCCGGGGCGGAGCCCGAAAAGGAGCCAAAGGAACAGGCAGAGGTGCAAAGCACCGTCTCGGAGGAGGTCTCCGAGGCTACATCCGAGACGGAAGCGGAAGCCGAAACGGAAGTGGAAGCGGTTCCCGAACCCGAGACGGTTGCAGAGCCCGAGGAGCCGAAAACGCCCGAGGAGCCCGCAGAGCCCGAGAAGCCTGTGGAGCCCGAGGAGGACGCGCCGCTGACGGGCGAGGAAAAGAAGAAGGAGAAAAAGTCCTTCTGGAGCCGCGTCAAGGCAGGGCTGAGCAAGACCAAAAACGCGCTGTTCGGGCAGATCAACGACCTGCTGAAGAACTTCGTCAAGGTGGATGAGGACCTGCTGGAGGAGCTGGAGGAGCTGTTGATTTGCGCGGATGTCGGCGTGAACGCATCCGAGGAGATTATTGAGGAGCTCCGCGAGCAAATCAAGGACGGCAGGCTCAAGGAAAAAGAGCAGGTCATGGGCGCTTTGCAGGGCATTCTGGAGCGGATGATCGGCGAGGGCGAGGATTTGAAGCTCGAAACCGTGCCGTCGGTGATTCTGGTCATCGGGGTCAACGGTGTGGGCAAAACGACCTCCATCGGTAAGATTGCGAACCGTTTGCGCAAGGAAGGCAAAAAGGTCATTGTGGCGGCGGCGGACACCTTCCGCGCGGCGGCAATCGACCAGCTGGCGGTTTGGTGCGAGCGGGCAAAGGTCGATTTGGTCCGCCAGAACGAGGGGAGCGACCCTGCGGCGGTGGTCTTTGATGCCTGCCACGCGGCGAAGAACAAGAATGCCGACGTGCTGATTATCGACACGGCGGGACGGCTTCACAACAAGACCAACCTGATGAACGAGCTGGCGAAAATCAACCGCGTGATTGACCGCGAACTGCCCGGGGTGAGCCGCGAAAACCTGCTGGTGCTGGACGCGACCACGGGTCAGAACGCCATCATTCAGGCAAAGGAATTCAAGAATGCGGCGGCGCTGACGGGTTTGATTCTCAACAAGCTGGACGGGACAGCAAAGGGCGGCATCATCATTTCCATCCGCAAGGAGCTGAACATCCCCGTCAAATTCATCGGCGTGGGCGAGAAGCTGGACGATATGCAGGAATTCGACCGCACCGAGTTTGTCCGTGCGCTGTTTGAGGGATGAGGTGAAGCGATGACAATGGTATTGGCATCCCGCAACCCGAAAAAGATTGCCGAGATGCGCAGGCTGATGGCGGAGCTGTTGCCCGAGGTGGAGGTCCTGTCGCTTGACGATGTGGGCGTGACCGAGGACATCGTTGAGAACGGCGCGAGCTTTGAGGAGAATGCGCTGATTAAAGCGAGAGTGGCGGCGCGCGGCGGCAGAATCGGCGTGGCGGATGATTCGGGTCTGACGGTGGACGCGCTGGGCGGCGAGCCGGGAATCTGGTCGGCAAGATATGCCGCGCGGTGCGGCGTTGACGGTGACCACAACGACGCGGCGAACAACCGTCTGGTCCTGCGGAAGCTGGAAACGGTTCCCGATGAGGCGCGCGGCGCGGCATTCGTCTGCGCGATTGCCTGCGTGCTTCCCGACGGGCGCGAATTCACGGTTCGCGGTGAGGCGCGCGGCAGACTTCTGCGGGAGTATCACGGGAACGGCGGCTTCGGCTACGACCCGCTGTTCTTCTATCCGCCGCTGGGCAAGACCTTTGCGGAGCTTTCCGCCGAGGAAAAGAATGCCGTTTCGCATCGCGGGCAAGCCATGCGGCTGTTTGCGGCGGAGCTGAAGCGGCGGCTGACCGAGGGAGGTAGCGGAAAATGAAATATTCCGATTATTTTCTCTCTCCCGCAACGCGGTGGATTGCCACCTGCGCGGGGCTTCTTATCGGCTCGCTGACGTGGATGTTCACTCGCTGGGAGTACGGCATGATTGGGGGCGTGAGCGTTGCGGTGCTGGTAACGGTGATTCTGCCGTTCGTGATGTACCTGCAAAATCTGCCTCTGGAGCGGCTGAAGGCGAAAATCAAGGGTCCGTTCCTCTTTGACGAGCAGGTGCTGTTCCGCTCGCCGAAGGGCGCGTTCGGCGGATACTTCATCCTGACCGACGGGACCATGGTCCTGATGACGCGCGGCAAGGAAAAGACCTGCATGGAGCTGACCCGCGAGGACGTGCGGTCGGTGCATCTGGACGATGACAACACCCTGCGGGTGTTTCTGAACGAAACGCAGTATATCTGCATTCTCTGCGGTGTGGCGGAGGAGATATTCGAGTCTCTTGCCTCGCAGGGGTGGCATACAGCGAAAGACTGATCGAGGAGAATACAAGCATGATCACATCCAAACAGCGCGCCTATCTGCGCGGACTGGCAAACGACATTCCCGCCATTATGCAGGTGGGGAAGGGCGGACTTTCCGAGAATCTGACCAAGACCTTTTCCGATGCGCTGGAGGCGCGGGAGCTGGTGAAATTCAATGTTCTGGAAAACAGCGGCGAGACCGCAAGAAGCGTGGCGGACGCGCTGGCTGAGGCGCTGAATGCCGATGTTGTGGCGGTGACGGGAAAAAAGGTGGTGCTGTACCGCCGCTCCTCCAAAAAGCCCGTGATTGAACTGCCCCGATGACGCGGATTGGGATTTACGGCGGAACCTTTTCGCCGCCGCACAACGGGCATCTCGCGGCGGCGCGGGCGTTCATGGAGCAGATGTGGCTGGATATCCTTTATGTGATTCCCGATGCGCTCCCGCCGCACAAGGAGATGGCGGACCCTGTGTCCGCCGCCGACCGACTGGAAATGTGCCGTTTGGCATTCGGCGGCATGGAGGGCGTGTACGTCAGCGATATGGAGATTTGCCGCGGCGGAAAAAGCTACACGGTGGACACCCTGCGGGAGCTTGCGGGGGAGGACCGACGGCTCTTTCTCCTGTGCGGGACCGACATGGTGCTGACGCTGGACGAATGGCGCGAGCCTGCGGAAATCTTCCGCCTGTGCTATCCCGTCTACATCCGCCGCGAGGCGGACCCGTCGCTGGACGGTCTGCTGATTCGGAAAATTGCGGACTATCAGGAAAAATACGGAAAGGTTGTGCGGCGGATTGTTACCGAGCCGCTGGCAATCTCCTCATCCGAAATCCGCGAAAAGCTGCGCGCGGGCGAATCGGTTGGGGATTTGCTTCCTCCTGCGGTGGAAGCATACATTCGTGACAAACATTTATATGTTTGAAGAAAGGTCAGGTGGGGTATCATGACAGAGAGTGGTGAGGAAAGACTGAACCGATTGCGCGAAACCGTGCGGGCGCGGCTTTCCGAAAAGCGTTGCCGCCACACGCTGGCGGTGGAGGACATGGTGGCGCGGCTTTGCGCGCTGTACTGTCCCGAAGAGACCGAAAGAATGCGGGCGGCGGCACTGCTTCACGACATTACAAAGGAGCTGTCGGTCCCCGAGCAGGTGGTGCTCTGCCACGCATACGGGATTCCGATTGGCGAGGACGATTTGCTCGCACCAAAGACCCTGCACGCGCGGACTGCGGCGGCGCAGATTCCCGTGGAGTATCCCGAATTTGACGACCCGACCATCGTGTCGGCGGTCCGTTGGCATACCACGGGGCACGCGGAGATGACGCTGACCGAAAAGCTGCTCTATCTTGCCGACTACATCGACGATTCGCGCACGTTCCGAAACTGCGTCATTCTGCGCCGCTACTTCTGGGGTGCGGACCCGCAGTCCATGACGGCGCAGGCGCGGGAAGCACTGCTACGCGATACGCTTCTGCTTTCGTATGACATGACCGTGCGGGACCTGATCGATGAGGGCACGCCCGTTGCCGTTGATACGATTGAAGCGAGAAATGAGCTGTTGCGGGGGAAGGGATAATTTCCTGTTTTGGGAAAGCAGATTTATCCCCCCTCATCAGTCGCTTGCGCGACAGCTTCCCCCCAAGGGGAAGCCTCTTTGCAGGATGCCTTTCGTATCTCATGCCAACATAAACGTGTGGATATACGTTATGATTTCTCGGAAGGACCGCCGTTTCGGTAGGCTTCCCCTCGGGGGGAAGCTGTCGCGCAAGCGACTGATGAGGGGGGATATTCTTCATCCAACCATTGCGGTTTTTGGCTGTTAACACAACCTCCAACCTTACATCAAGAGGTCCTGCGATCTCGGAAGGTGGGGTATGGGGATGGTTGCTGTTATCAAACGGTTGTGCGGTATCGCGGTGTTATTGGCGGTCCTGTTTTCTCTCGCTTCTTGCATGGGCGCGGCGGGGACCGACATCGGTGACGCGCGCGGGGCGGATGCCGCCGTTCCCTCGGAGACGGAAACCGGGGACCTGCGGATTCTGATGCTCGGCTGTGACCGTGCCGCGTCGCTGACCGACAGCATCCTGCTCCTGTCCGTGACCCCGCGAACGGGGCGGGTGCACATTTTACAGCTCCCGCGCGATACCTATGCGAATTATACCGACCGCGACTACAAAAAGCTCAACGGGGCATACAATACGCTCGGTGCGGACGGCACACGGGAGTTTCTCAGCCGTGCACTCGGCGTGCGGATTGATTACACGGCGGTTTATGATTTGGATGTTGTTCGCGCGGCGGTTGACGCGGTGGGCGGCGTGGAGGTCGATATCCCGCAAGCCATGCGCTACAGCGACCCGATTCAGGGGCTGGAAATCGACCTTGCCGCAGGAAAACAGCGGCTGGACGGCGAGGCGGCGGAGCAGTTCGTCCGCTTCCGCGCGGGCTATGCGGATGCCGATTTGGGTCGGCTGGACGCGCAAAAGCTGTTTCTGGACGCGTTCCTGCGCGCCTGCCGGTCGCTCTCTCCCGTGCGTCTGTCGGGGGTCTGCCTGACGGTTCTGCCGCGTGTGCGGACCGATATGCCGACCGCAGAGGTCCTGCGTCTGGCATTCGCGCTCCTGCGGGCGGAAGCGCCGACGCTTACGACCGAGACCGCCCCCGGGGATGCGGCAAAAGGGGTCAGCGGCGCGTGGTACTATATCCTGAACCGCGAGGAAGCGGCGCGCGCCATTTCGGACATGACGGAATTTTCCTGCACGGAATTTGATCCGAATCGGGTATTTGACCGCCCCGAGCATCCGGAGTTTCACAGAATATACACGGCGACCCGAGCGGTGCCGTAAGGAGGAAAGCATATGGAAGAAAACAAGACCGAACAGCAGACGGAACAGCTTCCGTCGCTTGCAAACGCTTCGTCGGAGGAGCTGGCACACGCAATCTTCGACGTGCTGGACGCAAAGAAGGCAAAGGACATCAAGGTCCTGCGCGTGCGGGAGCAGACCGTGTTGACCGATTATTTCGTCATCTGCACGGGGCAGTCCAACACGCAGATTAAGGCGCTGGGCGGCGAGGTGGAATACAAGCTCGGACTGCGCGGCGTGGACCCACAGCATTTTGAAGGGCGCGACAATAACAACTGGGTTGTGGTGGACTACGGCACGGTGATTCTGCACATCTTCAGCAGGGAATCGCGCGAGTTTTACAAGCTGGAAAAGCTCTACGGCGATGCGGAGGAGCTTCACTACATCGGCATTGACGAGAAGGCGGAACAATCGGAAGAGGAGAAAACCGAAAAATGAAGTACAATTTCAGAGAAATCGAACCGAAATGGCAAAAGAAATGGGAGGAAGCCGACGCTTTCCATGCCGAGGACAACAGCGAAAAGCCCAAGTACTACACGCTGGTTGAGTTCCCGTACCCCTCGGGTGCGGGGATGCACGTCGGACACATCAAGGCATATTCGGGGCTGGAGGTCGTTTCGCGCAAGCGGCGGATGCAGGGCTACAACGTCCTGTTTCCCATCGGCTTTGACGCATACGGGCTTCCCACCGAGAACTATGCTATCAAAACGGGGATCCACCCGCGGCAGGTGACCGATAAGAACATCGCAAAATTCACGTCCCAGCTCAAGCGGGTCGGCTTCTCCTTTGATTGGGACCGTGTCATCGACACCACCGAGGAGGACTACTACCGTTGGACGCAGTGGATTTTCCTCAAGATGTTTGAAAAGGGTCTGGTGTTCCGCGATACGGCACTGGTCAATTACTGCCCGAGCTGTAAGGTGGTGCTGTCGAATGAGGATTCGCAGGGCGGGCGTTGCGACATCTGCCACAGCGAGATTGTGCAGAAGTCCAAGACCGTTTGGTATCTGCGCATCACCGAATATGCGGACAAGCTGCTGGAGGGTCTGGACCGCGTGGACTACCTGCCCAACATCAAGCAGCAGCAGGTCAACTGGATTGGCAAGTCGACGGGCGCATATGTCAATTTCCCGTTGAAGGGGACCGAGGAAAAGCTGCGCATTTACACCACGCGCCCCGATACGCTGTTCGGCGTGACCTTCATGGTCATTGCGCCCGAGCATCCCGTGATCGAGAAGTACCGCGACCGCATCGCAAACATGGCGGCGCTGGACGCTTACCGCGAGGACTGCGCGAAAAAGACCGAATTCGAGCGGACCCAGCTGGTCAAGGACAAGACGGGCGTGCGCATTGAGGGACTGACGGCGGTCAATCCCGTGTCGGGCAAGGAGATTCCGATCTACATCTCGGATTACGTGATGATGGGATACGGAACAGGCGCAATCATGGCGGTTCCCGCACACGATGAGCGCGACTGGGCGTTTGCGAAGAAGTTTGGCATTGATATTGTTGAGGTCATTCGCGGCGGGGACGTGACCAAAGCCGCCTATGCGGGTGACGGCGAGATGGTCAACTCGGATTTCCTCAACGGCTACACCAATAAGAAGGAATCCATCGCGCGGATGCTGGAGTACCTGACCGAAAACGGCATCGGCGAGGCTGGCGTGCAATATAAGATGAAGGACTGGGCGTTCAACCGCCAGCGTTACTGGGGTGAGCCGATTCCGATTGTGCACTGCCCGACGTGCGGCATGGTTCCCGTGCCGTATGACGAGCTTCCGCTGAAGCTGCCGAAAATGGACAGCTTCGAGCCGGGCGAGGGCGGGGAAAGCCCGCTGGCAAAGCTGCCGTCGTTCGTCAACTGCAAGTGCCCGAGGTGCGGCGGAGATGCCAAGCGCGAGACCGACACCATGCCGCAGTGGGCAGGGTCGTCGTGGTATTTTCTGCGCTATATCGACCCGCACAACGACAAGGCATTGGCGGACCCCGAGAAGCTGAAATACTGGCTCCCCGTTGACTGGTACAACGGCGGCATGGAGCACGTCACGCGCCACATGATTTACTCGCGCTTCTGGCACAAGTTCCTTTATGACATCGGCGTGGTGCCCTGTGACGAGCCCTACGCAAAGCGGACCGCGCAGGGGCTGATTCTCGGTCCCGACGGCGAGAAAATGTCGAAGTCGAAGGGCAATGTCGTGGACCCGAACGATGTGGTGGACGTTTACGGCGCGGACGTTCTGCGGACCTATGTCCTCTTTATGGGCGACTACGCAAGCGCGGCACCGTGGAACGAAAGCTCCATGAAGGGGTGCAAGCGGTTTCTGGAGCGCATTGCCGACCTGACCGATTTGGTTCGTCCCGATGGCGGAAGCGCCAAGCTGGAGGCATCCTTTCACAAGACCGTAAAGAAGGTCTCCGAGGACATCGAGGAGCTGAAGTTCAACACCGCGATTGCCGCGATGATGAGCCTGCTCAACGAGATTTACGAGGTCGGAAGCCTGACACGGGAACAGCTTTCCGTTCTGGTCCGTCTGATTTGCCCGTTTGCACCGCATCTGGCGGAGGAAATGTGGGAGACGCTGGGCGGCAAGGGCTTCTGCTCGCTCGCACCGTGGCCCGAATGGGACGAGGCGAAAACGGTTGACAGCACGGTCGAGGTGGCGGTGCAGGTCAACGGCAAGGTGCGCGGGACCGTTTCGCTTCCCGTCAACTGCCCGAAGGAGGAGGCAATCGCGCTTGCGAAAGCCGACCCGAGGATTGCGGCACAGCTGGAGGGCAAGACGGTGATGAAGGAAATTTCGGTTCCGAACAAGATTGTGAATCTGGTGGTGAAATGAGCCGAACGCAGGTGGCGGTCCTCTCGGCGGACGAGCGCTTTGCAAGACTGCTGGAGCTGGAGCTGGAGGCGTGGCAGCTGACGGTGCGGACGGGACAGACGGCGGACCCCGACGGCGCGGAGGTCGCAATCGTCGACCTTGACAGCGCGGAGGTCCCGCCCGAGGGCGCCTGCGGGTATCTGATCGGCTTCAGCCGTCTGCCCGCGCTCTCGGCGGATGCCGACGCGCGGCGGTGCGCCATGATTCTGCGCCGCCCGTTCCGCATGAGCCTGTTGCGGCGGGAGGTGCTGGCGCATCTGTCCGTGCGCGCCGCCGCGCCCGTGGACGGAACGGAAAAGGAGACGGCAGAAGCGGTCCTCACCTTGATCGAAACGGGACTGTCCTGCGGGGCTGTCAACGTCCCGCTTACCCCGACCGAGCGGCGGATGGCGGCACTGCTGCTGGAAGCCGAAGGGAAAGCGGTCCCCAAAGCCGCGCTGGATGCCCTGACCGACGGTCCATCGGCGGGGGAGACGGCGGTTTATATCTGCGGAATCCGAAAAAAACTGCGCGCGGCAGGGGTCGGAGCAACCGTTGAAACCGTGCGCGGTGTCGGATATTGTTTGTCTTTCGCCGAAAAAAGCAGAAAAAACACTTGACATCATTTTCAGAGAATGATATAATATGAATAGAACGTCGGAGAACGGCTCCGACAACGGAGGAAACACTATGGCAGAACGCAGAATGCTCGCAATCGACCTCGGCGCATCAAGCGGACGGGGTATTGTCGGGTCGTTCGACGGAAACAAGCTCAGCCTGCGCGAAAATCATCGGTTCTCAAACGATCCGGTCAATCTTTGCGGCAGGCTTTATTGGGATATTCTCAGAATCTTTCACGAGATTAAGCTCTCGGTCCAGAAAACCGTTCTGGACGGGGACAAGGTCTCCTCAATCGGCATCGATACATGGGGCGTGGACTACGGTCTGCTCGACCGCAACGGTCGGCTCCTCGGCAATCCCGTTCATTACCGTGACGGCAGAACCGAGGGCGCGCAGGAGCTGGTCAGCCGCGTGATTCCCGCAGAGGAGCTGTACGGCACGGCGGGCATCCAGACGCTGAACTTCAACACCATCTATCAGCTGGCTGTCGAGCAGGCGGAAGCTCCCGAGCGCTTGGCGCTTGCCGAGCGGATGCTCAACATCCCTGACCTGCTCAATTACTTCCTTACGGGGAATATGGCAAACGAATACACCATCCTTTCCACGGGCGCACTGCTGGACGCGAAAAAGCGCGACTATGCGTGGGACCTGCTCGACCGCCTCGGCATTCCGAGACGGCTGTTCGGTCCTGTGACCAAGCCCGGGACCGACATGGGAACGCTCCTGCCGCAGGTGCAGGGCGAGACGGGAAAGACCGACGCGCGCGTGCTGACGGTTGCGTCACACGATACGGCAAGCGCGGTTATCGCGGTTCCCACCGAGGAAAAGGATTTCCTGTATATCAGCAGCGGCACATGGTCTCTCATGGGGACCGAATTGCCCGAGCCGCTGATCAGCGACGAGAGCCGCGCGGCGAACTTCACCAACGAGGGCGGCGCCTGCGGAACCGTCCGCTTCCTCAAGAACATCATGGGGCTTTGGATTATTCAGGAGTCCCGCAGACAGTGGAAGCGCGAAGGGAAGGACTACAGCTTTGCGCAGATGGAGGCGTGGGCAAAGGAAAGCCCCGCATTCCGCAGTCTGATTGACGTGGATGCGCCCGATTTCGCAACACCCGGGAATATGCCCGAGAAAATCCGCGATTTCTGCCGCAGAACGGGTCAGCCTGTGCCCGAAACGGTGGGCGAGGTGGTCCGTTGCATCTATGAAAGTCTGGCGCTCAAGTACCGTTCGGTTGCCGAGCGGGTCATGACGCTGATGGGCAGACGGGCAAAGGTCATTCACGTTGTGGGCGGCGGGACAAAGGACCGTTTCCTCTCCCAGATGACCGCGGATGCCTGCGGAATTCCCGTTTGCGCGGGACCCGAGGAGGCAACCGCAATCGGCAACCTGATGATGCAGCTGATGGCGGCGGGCGAGGTGTCGGGGCTTTCCGACGCGCGCCGTGTCGTGGCGGCATCCTTTGACAGACAACAGTATCTTCCGACCACCGACCGGAATATGTGGGACGAAGCATACGGCAGAATCTGTACACTTTATCGGTAAATGCGGAGGGACCTCGGTCCATCCGATTCGGCGAATACAAACCTGCCGAACCGTGTACGGGTCTGCCGCACGCGGAATACAAGGGCATAAAGGAGCTGTCGGACGACGGCTCCGAGAGAAAAACATATTTTGGAGGCATTTATGAAGGACAATCGTTGCGGAGAGCTTGGCGTAATCGGAATGAAGGGCTGTGAAAAGTTCACCTCGCAGGTGGACTACTATCTGCGGGACTGGCGCAGACACGGCGGAGACGGGACCTTTTCCATTGAAGCGGAATGCCTGCGGTTCGGCTCGGGCGAGGGCAAGGCTGTGCTCCACGAGTCCATGCGCGGCAAGGACATTTTCATCATCTGTGATACCTTTAACTACGGCGTGACCTACAAGATGTACGGTATGACAGTCCCGATGGGCCCCGATGAGCATTTCGCGGACCTCAAGCGCATTATCGCGGCAATCGAGGGCAAGGCAAGACGGATTACGGTCATCATGCCGATGCTCTACGAGGGCAGACAGCACAAGCGCAGCGGCAGAGAGTCGCTGGACTGCGCGATGATGCTACAGGAATTGGTCAACATGGGTGTGTCGAACATCCTGACCTTCGATGCGCACGACCAGCGTATCTGCAACGCGATTCCGCTTTCGGGCTTCGACAACGTTCAGCCGACCTACCAGATGATCAAGGCGCTGGTGCGTGCGGTTCCCGACGTGCAGATTGACAAGGACCACATGGTCATCATCTCTCCCGACGAGGGCGCAATGTCGCGGTGTATGTACTACTCCTCGGTGCTCGGACTGGATATCGGTATGTTCTACAAGCGCCGCAACTATTCGATTGTCATCAACGGCAGAAACCCGATTGAGGCGCATGAGTACCTCGGGCAGGACCTGCACGGAAAGGATGCAATCGTGGTGGACGATATGATTTCCTCGGGCGAATCCATGATTGATGTCTGCCGCCAGCTGAAGGAAAAGGGAGCAAACCGCGTGTTCTGCTTTGCCACCTTCGGTCTGTTTACCGACGGATGCGACAAGTTTGACCAAGCCTCCGCCGAAAAGGTGTTTGACAAGGTCTTTACCACCAACCTGACCTACCGCCGCCCCGAGCTTGCCTCCAAGCCGTGGTACGTAGAGGTCAATATGTGCAAGTATGTGGCGTACCTGATTGACACGCTCAACAACGATGAAACCATCAGCGCCCTGCTGAATCCCGTCAAGCGCATTCAGACCCTGATGGACAAGCACCGCAGTGCGCAGGCATCGCAGATGAAAATCGAGTTCGAGGACCAGAACTGAACCAATTACATATCCGAAAACGGCTGCTTCGACAGCCGTTTTCGTTGGAAAAGGAGTATTTTGTACATGAAAAAGCAGAAGCTGACGGATGCGGTGCGGGTCATTCCCGTGGTGGTCATCCATGAACTTGCGGAAACCGTCCCGACACTGGAAGCCCTCCGCGACGGCGGCATTCCCGCGGCGGAGATTACCTTCCGCACCCCCTGCGCGGCGGAGGCAATCCGCATCGGCAGGGAGCGGTTCCCCGAAATGCACATCGGTGCGGGAACCGTTATCAACGCGGAGCAGGCAAAGACCGCGCTTGCGGCGGGCGCGGAATTTGTGGTCTCCCCGGGGCTGAGCGCGGGCGTGGCGGAGGTCTGCCGTGCGGCGGACATTCCGTATTACCCCGGGTGCGTAACCCCGACCGAGATTATGGCGGCGCTGGAGCTGGGAATTACGACCGTGAAATTCTTCCCCGCAAACGTTTACGGCGGGCTTGCGAGCATCAAGGCGCTGTCGGCACCGTTCCCGCAGGTGAAATTCCTGCCCACGGGCGGCGTGGACCTCGGAAACCTTGCGGAATACCTCGCGTGTGACAAGATTGTTGCGGTGGGCGGCAGCTTCATGATGAAGGGCGATATCCGCGAAAACTGTCGGAAGCTTCTGGAGGTGATCGGATGAAGGTCGTAACGTTCGGAGAAATCATGATGCGCCTGACCCCGCCCGCGCATGAGCGGCTGGTGCAGGCAAGGTCATTGGAGGTCACCTTCGGCGGTGCCGAGGCGAATGTGGCGGTTTCGCTTGCCTGCATGGGCGAGGAGGCGGAATTCGTGACCAAGCTGCCCGAGAATGACATTTCGCAGGCGGCAATCAACAGCCTGCGCGCATGGGGCGTGGAAACGGGACATATCGTGCGCGGCGGCGCGCGGATGGGAACCTATTACATGGAGCGCGGCGCTTCGCAAAGACCCTCCAAGGTGGTCTACGACCGCGCGGCTTCCGCAATCGCACAGGCGGGTGCGGAGGAGTTTGACTGGGAGAAAATCTTTGACGGCGCAGACTGGTTCCATCTGACGGGCATCACCCCCGCGCTGGGGGACGGCGTGGCGGCGGCAAGCCTTGCGGCGTGCAAAGAGGCGAAAAAGCGCGGCATGACGGTCTCGTTTGACCCCAACTACCGCGCCAAGCTGTGGAGCTTGGAAACGGCGGCGGAGGCAATGGGACGGTATCTGCCGTATGTGGATGTGCTGATTACGAACGAGAATCAGGCTGGGGACCTGTTCGGTGTCCGCGTGCCCGCCGAGGAAATCAGCGGCGACGATGTGACCGATAAGGGCTACCTTGCGCTGGCGCAGAGCTTGCAGGCGCTTTACCCGCACCTGCGCATGATTGCGCTGACCGAGCGGCGGACGCTTTCGGCAGAGGTCAACAGCTTTTGCGCGAAGCTGTGGGACGGGAAAACGCTTTCCGCCTCCGAGAAGTACCGCATTGAAATTATCGACCGCGTGGGCGGCGGCGATGCGTTTGCGGCGGGGCTGATTTATGCCCTGCGGCATGGGCAGTCCTCGGCGGACGCGGTGCGCTTTGCGGCGGCGGCAAGCTGTCTGAAGCACTCGATTGAGGGCGATTTCAACCCCACGACCGTTCAGGAGGTCAACGCGCTTGCCAAAGGCAACGCAAACGGACGCGTGCAACGCTGAATTTTTGTCTGTTCTGACGATTTTTGTGATTTTTTGCGTGCATAACACAAGATGTTGTGATTCCAACATACAATCGCCCATAAATATGGTATACTATGCGTGTCGCTGAAGTGGCATTGCTTCGGCGTGAAAGGGGGGCGATGGTATGACGGGAAGAATCCATTCCTATGAAACACTCGGCGCGGCGGACGGTCCCGGCTTGCGGTTTGTCCTGTTTTTGCAGGGGTGCGGACTGCGGTGCCTGTATTGCCATAATCCCGACACATGGAATCCCTGCGGCGGGAAAACCGTTTCGGCGGAGGAAATCGCAGGAGAGGTTGTCCGATACCGCAATTATTTCGGCAGGCGCGGGGGCTTTACCGCAAGCGGGGGAGAACCGCTTTTGCAATTGGAGTTCCTCTGCGAGCTCTTCGGACGGCTGAAGGTCGCGGGCATTTCAACCGTACTCGACACCTCGGGCGCACCGTACCGCGCCGAGGACCGACGCTATGACGAATTGCTTTCGGTAACCGATTTGGTCCTGCTGGATATCAAGCACATTGACGATGCCGCCTGCCACCGTCTGACGGGGCACGGGAATGCTGCTACACTTGCATTTGCGGAACGGCTTTCGCGGGACGGGGTCCCGATGTGGATTCGTCAGGTGCTGGTCCCCGAGTGGACCGACCGCGAGGAGGACCTGCGGCGCACGCGGCAATGGATTGACAGCCTCTCCACCGTGGAGCGCGTGGAGGTGCTTCCGTATCACACCCTGGGGAAGAGCAAATATGAAAAGCTGTGCCTTCCGTACCCTCTTGAAGGCATCCCGACTCCCGACGCGAACGCGGTGAGACGGGCGGAAAAAATACTGTTCGGCGATCCGGAATGTACCTCGGCAAGCCGTAAAAAGGAGAACACATGAGCAACAAGGCTTGGCAGGGATTCCATCCCGGAAAATGGAGCAACGGAGAAATTGACACGCGCGATTTCATTCAGCGCAATTATACCCCGTATACGGGCGATGCGTCCTTTCTGGCAGGACCGACCGCCGCAACGGTGACGCTCTGGAACGAGATTCTGGAGCTCTCCGAGAAGGAGCAGGCGGCGGGCGGGGTCCTCGATGCGGACAATACCATCGTTTCAACCGTCAACAGTCACGCGGCGGGATATCTGGACAGGACGCTCGAAAAAATCGTCGGTCTGCAAACGGACAAGCCCTTCAAGCGCCCGATGCACCTGTCGGGCGGGCTTCGCATGGCGGAGCAGTCGCTGAAGATGTACGGCTACGAAATTGACCCGCAGATTGAGTCTTTCTATCGAAACTATCGCAAAACGCACAATGACGGTGTGTTTGACGCGTACACACCCGAGATGCGGCGCGCACGGACTGCGCATATCCTGACGGGACTTCCCGATGCCTACGGCAGGGGACGGATTGTGGGGGATTACCGCCGCGTTGCGCTGTACGGCGTGGACTATCTGATTGCCAAAAAGGAAGAGGACAAGGCGCAGCTTGACGGGGACATGACCTCCGAAAAAATCCGCGACCGCGAGGAAATCGCCGAGCAGGTCCGCGCGCTGAGGACGCTCAAGGAAATGGCGGCGGCATACGGCTTTGACATCTCAAGACCTGCCGAGAACGCGCAGGAGGCGGTCCAGTGGCTGTATTTCGGCTATCTGGGGGCGGTCAAGGACCAGAACGGCGCGGCAATGAGCATCGGCAGAAACACCAATTTCCTCGACATCTATATTCGGCGCGACATGGAAAACGGCACGCTGACCGAGGAGGGCGCGCAGGAGCTGATTGACCAATTCGTGATGAAGCTGCGGATTGTCAAATTCATGCGCACGAAGGAATACAACGAGCTGTTCTCGGGCGACCCGACTTGGATTACCGAATCCATCGGCGGCATGGGCTGTGACGGCAGACCGCTCGTGACCAAAACCTCCTTCCGCATTCTGCACACGCTGGTCAACCTCGGACCCGCGCCCGAGCCGAACCTCACGGTGCTCTGGAGTGAGCGGTTACCCGAGAATTTCAAGAAATTTTGCGCGGAGATTTCGGTCAAGACCTCTGCAATCCAGTACGAAAGCGATGATCTGATGCTCCCCGAAATGGGCGATGACTATTGCATTGCCTGCTGTGTGAGCAGTATGCGGGTGGGAAAGGATATGCAGTTCTTCGGCGCGCGGGCGAATCTGGCAAAATGCCTGCTCTACGCAATCAACGGCGGGCGGGATGAGCTGACGCTCGACAAGAAAACGGGAGAGCCGTTGCAGGTCTCGCCCGAATACCGCCCGATTGAGGGAGACGGTCCGCTGGATTACGCCGAGGTCACGAAAAAGTTTGACTGCATGATGGATTGGCTGGCAGGGCTGTATGTCAACACGCTGAATCTGATTCACTATATGCACGACAAGTATTCCTACGAGGCGCTGGAAATGGCACTGCACGATACGCAGGTGCGCCGCTTCTTCGCAACGGGAATTGCGGGGCTTTCCTGCGCGGTGGACTCGCTGTCCGCAATCCGTTACGCAAAGGTTTACCCGATTCGCAACGAAAAGGGACTGGTGACCGATTTCCGCATTGAGGGCGACTTCCCGAAGTATGGCAACAACGATGACCGCGCCGATTCGATTGCCGTGGAGCTGGTGCGGAGCTTTATGAAGAAGATTGCGTCCCACGAGACCTACCGCGCGTCAATCCCCACAATGTCGATCCTGACCATCACCTCAAACGTGGTGTACGGGAAAAAGACGGGAACGACCCCCGACGGTCGTCACGCTGGGGAGCCGCTGGCACCCGGTGCGAACCCGATGCACGGCAGAGACAGCCACGGCGCGCTGGCATCACTGGAATCGGTTGCAAAGCTGCCGTATGCGTATGCGCGGGACGGGATTTCCAACACCTTCAGCGCAACGCCGTCCTCGCTCGGAAGGACCGATGCGGAGCGCACGGAAAACCTTGTGGACATGATTGACGGTTACGTCCGCTCGGGCGGATACCATCTGAACATCAACGTGTTCAATCGGGAAATGCTGCTGGATGCACAGAAGCACCCCGAAAAGTACCCCCAGCTGACGATTCGCGTCAGCGGCTACGCGGTCCGCTTCAATAAGCTGACGCGCGAGCAGCAGGACGAGGTTATCTCGCGCACCATTCACGAATCCATGTAAAAAACGCCCTGCCGCATTGCGGCAGGGCGTTCTATGTGTGTGGGGAAAGTTTTCGCCCGCCTTTTTCAAAAGGCGGCGCGGTCGAGGACGCGGAGTCCTCGTCGCCGCCCGCAGGCGGCGAA
>ERZ808252.447-NODE-447-length-40276-cov-18.578454_pt1 | contig 40276 bp, 28 predicted proteins | sample MGYA00521242_ERZ808252 | MGnify/ENA primary metagenome ERZ808252 (study PRJEB31516, sample SAMN03275581) | gut metagenome | biome: mammalia-associated habitat; material: feces | host: Papio cynocephalus | place: Kenya | collected 2012-08-07 ...
ACGGGTAGCGCCTACGGGAATCGAACCCGTGTTCCATGCGTGAGAGGCATGTGTCCTAGCCGCTAGACGAAAGCGCCGGTTTTTTGTGTGATAGATGCTGATTATCGGAAATCTTAATAGCATCTTTTGCGGAAGCTAGGAGATTCGAACTCCTGGTACGATAAACTCGCACGGCAGTTTAGCAAACTGCTGGTTTCAGCCACTCACCCAAACTTCCAATTTTGTTAGTGCTAAAACTTTATTTGTCAAAAGCAGTGCAAAAGTAGATTTTTTATTTCAACCGACAAAGTCTGCGGGGGCTTTTTTTGATCCCATCCGGGAAAAAACTTCGTCTGTGCCGGGTGGTGAGGCTCGTGAGGTGCTGAAACGGAGTAGCTTTTGCCCATGCAAAAAAACTTTGCAGAAACTACAAAAACTATATCGGACATAAAAAAAACTACATCAGACTTAGGATAAATTATGTCTGATGTAGTTTTGGCGTATTAAGCTGTGCGGAATACAGAAAACCGGAAACGAATGGCAAGACTATACCATCGAACGAGTATCATGTGTTTGCGAAAGTCTCCTTTCTGTGCTGTTTTTCAGAACGGCTGTGGTTTTATGTCATTGCGTATGTGGTTTCTGACGTTCTTTTATTAGTATTCCACTTTGTTGTTTATCATGTCTTCCGTGTTCCATGGGGCGGGCGCGCCTCCAAGATATTTGTTGAACCATTCCAGATGCGCGTTATAGTAAACGGGCATGGAGCGGAGTGTACTCGGCCAGTGTCCGTCGTTCTTAAATACAATGAGTCGTGATGGTATGCCAAGCGTTTGCAATACGGAGAAGTATTGCAGGCTTTGCGTGTAGGATACGCGGTAGTCTTTTTCGCCTGTGATTATAAGGGTAGGGGTCTTGAAATTTTTCACATACTGCGATGGCGAGAACTTTTTGTAAAGTTCGGAATTCCAAGGCTGTCCTTCAAGGTCGAAATTCGGAAACCACAGTTCTTCTGTAGTGCCCCACATTGAGGGAAGGTCGTAAAGGCCCATCATTGACGCAAGGCATTTGAATGGGTGTTTCTGCCCTTGAAGCCAGTTCATGAAATAGCCTCCGTAAGACCAGCCCATTGCTCCCATTCTGTTTGCATCGATGTATTGAAGTTTTGACAGAGCTTCGGTTACAAGCATAACGTCTTCGTAGGGTTTTCCGCCCCAATCGCCCGAGATGGCGCGTGTAAAGTCTTGACCATAGCCGGTTGAGCCGTGTGGGTTGGGGTATGCAACAACGTATCCCGCTCCGGGATATACTTGCCAATCTCCTCTAAAAGAGTCCATCCATTGCATTTGCGGGCCGCCGTGAACGTTTACAATAAGCGGGTATTTTTTTGCGGGATCAAAATTATGCGGCTTAACAATGAACACTTCTATGCTATCGCCGCCTGCGCCTTTCACCCACATGGCTTCAGACGGGCGGAAGTCAACTTCGCTTTCAAGTTTTTGGTTCAGAAACGTAAGCTGTTCCTCGGCTGCTTTCTTTTTCCCGAGCTTGCAGCGATAGAGTGCGGAGGGTTTGCCTGTTGTTGAGTATGAGTAGTAAACATAGCCATCGTTGCTTATGTCAAAAGAGCTTATGGCGCGGTTGGAAATCAGCTCGTTTATTTTCAAAGTGTTTATATCTATTTTGAAAAGCGGGGAATATCCGCGTTGCTCTCCTATGAAGTATATATGTTTTGAATCGGAACTCCACTTGTAATCATCAACCCAGTTGTTGAATTTCTCGCTTAGAACCCTTTTTTCACCGTTTGTACGGTTGTAAAGTGCCAGGCGGAAGCGGTCGCTTTCGTAGCATTCTACTTTTTGCAGCCGATATGCAATCCATTTGCCATCGGGAGAGTATTTTGGCGAACCGTCCCATGCAGGATTGTCGGAAGTAAGGCATTTAGCCTCGCCACCTTTCACGGAAACGGTCCACAGATCGCAGTTCGTGTTGGCTTCGGGGTTTTTTGTGTGATTACTTACATAGCAAATTTCTTTGGAATCGGGCGAGAAGCAGAAATTACCGTCTGCGCCGCTTGGGGAGAAAACAGGGGAGACAAATTCTCCGGGTGTTACGTCTGTGTAAGTCTTAGAGTTCACGTCAAAAACTATGATGTGCTGGTATCTTCCGTCTGAATAGCTTGTCCAATGGCGGTAAAGTAGTTTGTCGGCTATATGTGCCTGTACAGGCCCTTCTTCTTTTTTCTTTTTCAGTTCGGCGTTCTTTTTGCCGTCAGCCCCGGCTTCGGAGTACACATCTGCGGTGAAAGCAATGTAGTTGTTGTCGGGGGATATTAGTGGGGAGGTTACGCCGAGTTCAAAGTCGGTAATTTGCTTTTTTTCTCCATTTTCAAGGTTAAGGTGGAACACCTGCGCCTTTCCGTCGGCTATTCCCAGGTAAAAAACGCCTTTGCCGTCTTTGTCCCAAACCGGTTGGTAGCTTTTGCCGTCTTCGCTTTTCATTTCAAGTTCGGGCGTTTTTGCTTTTAAGTTCATTATGGCGATGTCGGACTTTGAACTGTGCTTGGCAAGGTTCATGCTGCTTTTGGCCATAACCATTCTGTTGTTTGATGGAGAAAGTGAAAAGCCGTAAACGCTTTTTACCTTGTAGATGTCCTGTATGGTAAAGGCCCGCTTTTGTGCATGGATGCCGGTTAAAGTTATGGCAAAAGCCATGGAAATAAGATAAATTTTTTTCATGTTTGGTGGTTGTTTCTTTCTGATTTATGCTTCTGCAAAATTAAGCATTATTCGTTTATTACATGCAAAGAGGATGGAGTGCATGTTATAAATGTCATCAAGGCGCAGCCTTTATGGAAGGTGCGCCTTGATGACATGTGTTTAGTATTTATCGCATTTCGTGATTTCCCGGTGTTGGAATCGTAGCGCCTTGCGAGTCTGTGAATTTGTATTCTAGAAAGGCAAGGCTTTGGTTAGGTATTACGTTTACGCTAAATTTGTATTTTAGTTTCCATTTCAGTTTTGTTGAAAATAAACCTTTTGAAATGTAGGCGTAAACATATGGGTGTACTTGAAGGGTAAATCTGCCGGTACCGGCTTCGTATAGTTCTTTGACTTTTTGGCTTAGTTCGTCAGCGAACAACAACGAGGGCTTTATTTTGCCAGTGCCTCCACATGTGGGGCATGTTTCTTCTACGGCAACTTCTGTTGCCGGGCGCACTCTTTGTCGTGTTATCTGCATCAAGCCGAATTTAGACAACGGAAGAATATTGTGGCGTGCGCGGTCGTTTTGCATCGCCTGGTTCATTCGTTCGTATAGTTTTTGGCGGTCCTCGGCAAGATTCATATCAATAAAGTCTACAACGATAATTCCGCCCATGTCTCGCAGCCTTAGTTGCCTTGCAAGTTCGTCTGCGGCTCCCAGGTTCACTTCCAGTGCGTTTGCTTCTTGTCCGTCAGGGTTTTTTGCTCGGTTTCCGCTGTTAACATCCACCACATGCAGTGCTTCCGTATGTTCTATAATCAGATATGCGCCATGCTTGTATGTTACGGTGCGCCCAAATGCGGATTTTATTTGTTTGGTAACGCCATAGTTGTCGAATATCGGGGTGTTACCGCTGTAGTATTTCACTATACCCTTGCTTTCGGGTGCTATAATGTGCAGGTAGTCGGAAATTTCATTGGCGATTTCCTTATCGTTAACATACACATTTTCGAACGAGGGATTGTACATATCGCGCAGTAAAGCGGCGGCGCGTCCGATTTCCTCGTAAACGAGTGTGGGGCGTTTTAAGGTGTCTGCGGCTTTGCGAAAAGCATCGTGGCAGCGTTTTAGCAGGGCTTTCATTTCGCTGTCTAGTTCTGAAGCTCTTTTTCCCTCGGCTACGGTTCTTATTATAACTCCGAAATTACGTGGTTTAATGCTGTAAACGAGTTGCTTCAAACGGGCTCTTTCCGCATCGTTCTTTATTTTTGAGGATACCGAAATCTTTTCGCTGAAAGGTATGAGTATTATATTGCGTCCTGCAAATGAAAGTTCTCCGCTAAGGCGTGGCCCTTTTGTGGATATAGGCTCTTTGGCTATTTGCACGAGAATCTCTGAGCCGGCTTGTAGAATATCGCCGATTTTCCCGTTTTTGGGGAGGTCGGCTTCCTGTTTTATTTTTACCTGCTCTAACGGACGGTAATTTCCTTTGGCTATGTTTTTTTCATATGGCAGTGCAGTGTTGAAGCGAAACCCAAGGTCAAGGTAGTGCAAAAAAGCCTCGCGTTCGTATCCAACATCCACGAAGCAGGCGTTTAGCGCGGGGAGAATTTTTTTTACCTTGGCAATGTATATGTTGCCTACAGCATTGCTCTCAAAACGTTTTTCGCTTTGAAATTCAACGAGCCGCTTGTCTTCTAAAAGAGCTATTGATATGTCTTCTTGACATACATTTACTATAACTTCGCTTGTCATTTTTTGCTTTTATGCCTTGAAACGTTTTTTGCTTTCATACGTTTCAAGACTGTTGTATGCTTGTAAATCGTAAGGCATGGTTAGCCCGGGCATGAGTTACAAAAAATAAGAACAAACCAAACGCTCCACTCATACAGGGCTGCAAGCGAACAGTTTGTCCTTATTTTCAATCTGCGGAGAACAGTCTTACTTGCTCTTGTGTCTGTTCTTGCGCAGTCTTTTTTTACGTTTGTGGGTCGACATCTTATGTCTTTTTTTCTTTTTTCCGCTAGGCATAGTTGTAGTTTTTTAGTTCTTTGTTTTTATGTTTGTTATATCAGCCCCGGTATAAGCGTATTGTTTATGCTTTTACAGAGTTGACAAAAGTTTTTGCCGGTTTGAATGCCGGAATGTTGTGTTCGGGAATTATGATTGTTGTGTTCTTGGATATGTTGCGGGCCGTTTTCTGTGCACGTTTCTTGAGGATGAAGCTTCCAAATCCGCGCAGGTAAACGTTTTCGCCGCTTTCAAGAGAGCCTTTAACTGAAGTCATGAAAGCTTCTACCGCAGTAAGGACGGTGGCTTTGTCTATACCCGTCTTCTTTGAAATGTCATTTACAATTTCTGCTTTAGTCATATCGATTGTCGTATATTTGTTTGTATAGTTATTGCACCTGGTTTTAAATTTGTGTGCAAAGATATATTTTTATCTTGATATATAGAAGTATGCGCAGTTTATTTTTGGCTGGTTAAGGCGTTTTTGGCGGGCTTCGATGGGTTTTGCATTGTTAGCGGCTATTGTGGTTTTTTATTTTGTGGCGGAAGCCTCAAAAACACTTGTGAACGCTTCTGGGATGGGTGTTTCAAAATGCAGCATCTCTCTTGTGCGCGGATGGAACATGCATAACATATAGGCGTGCAGGCAAAGCCGATGGGCGGGGTCGGGCGCGTTTCCATATTTAATGTCCCCGCATATTGGGTGCCCAATGTCTTGCATGTGAACTCTGATTTGGTTTTTTCTCCCTGTTTCAAGCTTGAACTCAACGATGGAATATTCAATGCCTGACTTAATGGTTCTGAAATGTGTTAGTGCGTATTTGCCCCCATTGTCCACGGGCGAGCTTTCCGTTACATATTTTTCGTTTTCCTTTAGCCAGCTTTCAATGGAACCTTGCTTTTGTTCCATCTTTCCTTCTACAAGGGCTATATACCGACGGTCGGTTACTATGTCTTTCCAATTTTCGGTAAGTATTTTGGCTGTTTCTATGTTTTTTGCATAAACCATTAGCCCGGAGGTGTCGCGGTCGAGCCTGTGCACAACGTGCGATGTGCATTTTTGGTGGGACAGTTTCAAATGGGAGTCCAATATGCTTTTTAGGCTGAAAGGGTGGTGTGGGGCCGGTGCAGAAATTATTCCGGGTTTTTTTTCAACAACTATAATGTCGTGGTCTTCGTATACTATTTTGGCGAATTTGCTGCTGGTATTTCCCTTGTGCTTTTTGCGGCTTATTTCAACAGTCATGCCCGGGGTGAGCGGATAGTCGTATTTTGTAGTGATGTTTTTATTAACCATGACTCCTCCGTTAGCCAAAATTGCCTTTGCCTTTGTACGGCTTATTCCATACATGGCTTTTTCTATGAAGGGCATAAGCTCTTCATTCTTCCTTACTGTAAATGAAAGGTATTTTGATTGTTTGTCGTTGCGCATCTTTTTGTTGTTTCAAAGTGCAAAGTTAGGAATAGTTTTCGTTATGGCGGCATTGCTGGTGATACGCCCTTGTGGTTTATACGAAAAATATATGCGGAAACAGCAAAAACCACATCGGACATAAGAAAAACTACATCAGACATAGAAAAAACTATGTCTGATGTAGTTTCCCCTCTTTGTATTTGTTTGTAAAACAAATATTTAAGTGGTTGTGTGGCGGGGTGATAATTGCTTGTAAACCAAGAGGCTGCTTAGAAAACAGCTTTGCCGTGTTTGGGGATTGTCAGTTTTGGCTTTCTTCAGGGAGATATTTTTTTAGAGCCCTTTCAACCCCGTTTTTCCAAGTGTTTATGTTTTCGCTTTCCAACGAGAGTGAACTTACAAGTTTTATTACATTTCTTAATGGCATGCGGTAGCGCAGCACACCGGAAATAAGTTTTGCGTAGTTCCAGTATTCTTTGTTGAATTTTTCCGAAAGCCCTTCTACGGTTGTTTTGTATCCGCGTTTGTTTTCGAACTGGAAATCGTATCGCTTTGTGCCATCTGCGTTTACCACTTTTATTATCTTCCCCTTTGTAACGGTTTTGGGCAGCAGAATACCTTCGTCGTCATCCTGCAGTCCTGTGAAGATTTCGTATGGATGGCCGTTAAGCAATCCTACAAAGGCCACCCATTTGTCTTTGTTGTTTTGAAAACGTACCACATCACAGGCTAATACATCCGGGCGTTTTTCAACAACGCTACCCTGTTCTTCAAGCAGTTTTTCTTTAAACTTTAGTAGTGTGTTGTAGATTTTTTCGGCATCAAGTGCATTCGGTGATTTTTTTGAGATGTCGCTTATCGCATAAGCTGCATCCATTAGTATTTTAGATATTCCGTTATTGTTTTCCGTATCCATGTTTGTTATTGTTTGCCGTGGTTTTTAACAAAGTAATAATACCACCAATATGTATCTCCATATTGCAGACGAAGCGCGTTGGCATTTTTATGAGATTGTTGGATGGTATTTTTCATTTTTGTGAAGTCGCCGTAGTTTGTTTCCGTCAAGTCGTCTTTTATGACTACCACCGGTTTTGTGCGCAGCCGCTGGTAGAGTACGAGGGCTTCGCGGAAGTGTTTGGGCAAATCTTTTCTTGTAACGCTGTCGCCTTTCAATTCTCTGATTTTTGCGGCGAAAGAATCTATTTGCTTGTTAAGCAGCAGGGTTGCAAGCCAGTATTCCATGATTTGCGGATGAGTGTCTGCGAGTTCCGGCTGGGAGGAATATGTTTTGAGAAATTGCTCTTGAGTGTAGTGGATTTGGGCGGGCGCTCCAAGCCAAAGGTAAATGTTCCGAGGGTTGTAGATCATTTTTGAACTGTCGCTGAGCATAGGGAGAAATGAGTGCATATTTGGTATAGGGTACTCAAAGATTTTTTCATTGAGAATGCCCTTTCTTGCAAGGGCATAGGCGCGCAAATCCGTGAGTATTTTGCTTGTTTCGGATGATTTCAAGCCAACAGCAAGTGCTTTGTCAAAATTGTTTTTTGCAATATAGCGCTCTGCTTTAAGTTCATAATGTGGCAAACGCTCGGTATTGCCTGCAATACCTGTTATAAGCATTGTTAACGTGATGATGGCAATGTTTGTTATCAGGGTGTTTGTTACATAAACAGTTCTTTGTTTTTTTTGAACCGCAGAATTCCAATAAATATATAATGAAGTGCATATAATAAGTATTGACGCGTATATGGCTAATTTTAGCGGCGCAAAATTCGGTATTAAGTCAGTAATTGCTGCCAAGAGGAGTGCAGAAGGAATGTACGACACTGCATAAACGGCGGTGGGCAGAGTAAATGTTCTTGAAATGATAACTTGTATTGCAGAAGCGACTATTGCTATAGAAAATGTTCCTATTGTGCGATTATATTGGGTGTGTCCGCCGGACAGTATGTGCTGGGTTAGCGCGATGAAATCGCATTGCATGTAGTGTATGTAGCATACGGTGAAAGACAGGAACAACAGCATTAGCAATATTCTTGTGATATTGCGAGCGGATGAATTGTCTTTTTGTGGCTGATATTGCATTATCCTTTATTGTACGAGTGTCTTAATATCACTGCGGAACGTGCTGGAATGTATGTTTTCATAATCCCTTTGCCATATTCGTGAAGCTCATTGCTGAATAGTGTGGAATGTTCCACTTTGTCATCGGCAAGAGAGTAGCCTCCGAATTTTTGTGCATCGGAGTTTAGCACGACTTTGTAGTTTCCCTCGGGCACTTGGAAGCCGTAACCGTCAAAGCTCCTTGTGGGATTGAAGTTGAAAATGAAAAGTAATTCCCCTCTCATGAAAGCAAGTATCTGGTCTTCATCGTTATGCCATATTTCTATAATGGGTAGATGTCCGAAGTTGTTTTCGTTTTTAATAACCTTGATCATCTCCTTGTCAAAATCCCCCAGGAAGTGGAAGCACAGTTCTTTGTTGTCAACAAGGTTCCACTGGCGACGTGCGTATTTGTAGCTCCAGCCATTGCCCTCTCTTGGAAAATCAATCCACTCCGGATGTCCGAACTCGTTGCCCATGAAGTTAAGATAGCCGCCATTGAGCGTGGATATAGTTGCAAGCCGTATCATTTTATGTAAGGCTATTCCCCTGTCAACGGTTGCGTTTCTGTCTGACTTCTTGAAATGCCAATACATGTCTGCATCAACAAGACGGAAAATGATTGTTTTGTCGCCTACAAGCGCTTGGTCGTGGCTCTCGCAATACGAAATGTTTAGCTCGTCTTTACGGCGATTGGTGAGTTCCCAAAGTATTGAGCTTGGTTTCCAGTCTTCATCCTTTTGTTCTTTGATTATTTTGATCCAAAAGTCGGGAATATTCATCGCGAGCCTGTAATTGAAGCCATATCCCCCGCCTTCGAAAGAATAGGCAAGCCCCGGCATTCCCGATACATCTTCGGCTATAGTTATTGCGTTGGGGTTTATGTCGTGGATTATTTTGTTGGCAAGTGTAAGGTAGCATACGGCATTGTCATCCTCTTGCCCGTTGTAATAGTCAGCATAGCTCGTAAATGCTTTTCCGAGTCCGTGGTTATAATATAGCATTGATGTGACCCCATCAAAACGGAATCCGTCAAACTTGAATTCCTCTAACCAATATTTGCAGTTGGATAGGAGAAAATGAAGCACTTCGTTTTTACCATAGTCAAAACACAGACTGTCCCATGCGGGGTGAGTATGTCTGTTTCCCGGATAAAAATATTGGTTGGCATCTCCGGCAAAATACCCTAACCCTTCTGCTTCGTTTTTAGCCGAATGGGAATGTACGAGGTCCATAATTACGGCGATGCCATTTTCATGCGCGGTGTCAATCAATTGCTTAAGCTCTTCAGGTGTTCCAAATCGGCTTGAAGGGGCAAAGAAATTTGAAACGTGGTAGCCAAACGAACCATAGTATGGATGCTCCTGTATGGCCATTATCTGCAAACAGTTGTAACCATCGGCAATAACGCGTGGCAGAATGTTCTTGCGGAATTCTTCATAGGAACCAACACCTTGCTTGTCTTGCGCCATTCCTATATGGCACTCATAAATAAGCAGTGGGTTAGTGCAGGCTTTGAAATGTTTTACCTTGAATTTATATGGGTGGGCGGGGGTCCATACTTGTGCGCTGAATATCTTAGTATGTTCGTCTTGAACAACTCTTCTACACCATGCGGGAATTCTTTCGCCGCATCCACCATTCCAGTAAATACGAAGTTTGTAAAAATCCCCGTGGCTGAAAGCGTTCTCAGGCAGTGAGATTTCCCAAATTCCATTTTCTATTGATTTTAATTCATATTCAGACGTTTCCTTCCATTTGTTAAAGTCGCCGACTATATATATTTTTGTGGCGTTGGGTGCCCATTCTCTGAAAGTCCAACCGCTATTATTATGATGGAGCCCAAAGTACAGATAGCCTGAAGCGAAATCAGAAAGTGATTGCTTGCCGTTTGTCAGCTCCTTTATTTTGTTTAGGGCGTGGCTGTGTCTGCCTGTTATGGCTTTGCTGTAAGGTTGCAGCCATTTGTCGCCTTTTATAAGTTCTAGCGTATCTTCCTGCGTTTTCATGAGCCCTCGTATTTGTTTATCTGTGTGTTATTGTAATATGTCGTTTCGGTAGGTGCCTTTTCTTGTAGTGTTGCCGTTGGCATCTTTTTCCACAAAAGCCCCATCTTTCATGCCATTATGAAAGTGCCCTTCAAAGCGTGTCCCGTCTTTTCGCTCTTCAATTCCCACACCTTCTTTTTTGCCATTTTTGAAGTGGCCTTTGAATTTGCCCCCATCTGAAAAGCGTAGTATGCCTTCTCCATTCATTTCTCCGTTTTTCCATTGCCCATCATAGGTATTGCCGTTTTTCCAGGTGTATTTGCCTATTCCATCGCGAAGGTTGTTTTTCCAGTTGCCGTCGTAGCGTGCAGAGTTTTTCCATATGTAAGTTCCTTGTCCGTTAAATTCACCGCCAAGGAAGCTGCCGGTATATTTATTGCCGTTGGCGAAAGTGAAGATGCCTTCTCCTGTGCGTTCGCCGTTTACATACTGACCTTCGTATGTATCTCCATTACGGAATTTGTATATGCCGCGTCCGTTTTGTATGTCGTCTTTCCAGTCGCCTGTGTATACGTCGCCGTCGGAATATGTGAAAGTTCCTTTCCCGTTTCTTTGGTTATTGCTCCACGAACCGGAATAGCGCGAGCCATCGTTCCAGTCAAACACTCCATCCCCCGATTTCTTGTCATCAAGCCATGAACCTTTATAATAGACTCCGGTAGAGTAAGTGTAAGTTCCTTGCCCATCGCGTTTGTCTGCTTTCCAATTGCCTTGGTAAACGTCTCCGTTGTAATAGTACATCTTTCCAGAGCCCTGCTGGTAATCGCGATACCAAAGCCCATCGTAGCGGTTGTTGTTTTTGAAGTAAAAGATGCCTTTGCCATGCTGCTGGTCTTGATACCACTGTCCCTCGTATTTTTCGCCATCGGTAAACTGGTAAATTCCGTGTCCCTGCCGTTTACCTTTGACGTATTCCCCCTCATAGGTGTCCCCGTTTTTAAATACGGTTTTCCCTTTTCCATGTGGTTTGCCTGCTTTCATTTCGCCACTATACTGTGCTCCGTCCTTAAATTCGTATGTGCCGATTTTAAGGGTCTGGGCTTGAATATGTGTACATAAAGCGAATGATAGCGGCAGGATATATATATTTATAATACTGCTCATGGTTTAATGTTGTTATGATTTTTGTCGAGATAAAGCTCGGCCCTTTTTAAGTCTTTGGGAGTGTCAATACCCACGGTCTCAAAATTGTTTATGGCTACGCGTATGCTGTAACCGTTTTCAAGCCAGCGCAGCTGCTCTAAGGATTCTGCCTTTTCGAGTGTGCTTTGTGGAAGTGATGTTATTTTCTGCAAGACATCGGAGCGAAATCCGTAAATTCCTATATGCTTGTAGAAAGTGTGCGAGGCCGGCCAATCCGTTTGGTTAACGCCGCGAATGTATGGTATTACCGAACGGCTGAAATATAAGGCTTTCATATCTTTAGCAACGGCAACTTTCGGAGTGTTGGGATTAAAAAGGGCATCTATGTTGTCGTTTGCGGAAAAAGGCTTTACTATGGTGGCGATGTCGGTGCCTTTTATATCAAAGCAATCTATAAGAGCCTTTATTTGCTCTTTGTGTATAAAAGGTTCGTCTCCTTGTACGTTTATAACCACATCGAAATGTTTGCCTATGTTTCTGTATGCCTCTGCTACACGGTCGGTACCGCTTTTGTGGTGTGGTGAGGTCATTATTGCTTTGCCCCCGAAGCTTTCCACACAATCAAAAATTCTGTAGTCGTCAACAGCTACATATACATTGTCGATTACATCGGAAACCCTTTGGTAAACGTGCTCAATAATTGGCTTTCCCGACAAAATAGCCAATGGCTTCCCGGGAAAGCGGCTGGAGGAATACCTTGCCGGTATTATAGCTATGCAATTAGTATTGTTCATTATAGAAAAAGTATTTATTCAAAGTTGCGGTCTATGCCGTTTGCAGAATGTTGCAGACTGTCGTTGGCGGTTTGACCGCACAAGCTGTAGTTAGGGGGATAGTCAAATTTTTCCTGCTGTGTGTATCCCAGGCTTTTGTCGCGGTACACTTTTTTCATGAAATAAGCCCATATGGGCAATGCCATAGATGCCCCTTGACCATACGTCATGTTGTCAAAGTGTATGTCTCTGTTTTCTCCTCCCACCCAGCATGCTCCTACGAGTCCGGGTGTTATTCCAACAAACCATCCGTCGGAGTGTCGGTTGGTAGTTCCTGTTTTTCCCGCCATAGGGGCTTTAAAATGATATTTATACCTCAAGCGTCTTCCTGTGCCGTGGTCTATGACATCTTGTAACATTTCGAGCATGCGCATAGAGCTTTCTTCGCTTATGACTTCGTCCATTTGGGGGTAGAACTCTCCTACCACATTCCCTTCGTTGTCTTCTATTTTGCTTACGAACAATGGCGCAACTCTGATGCCTTTGTTCACAAAAGCGGTGTATGCACTTGCAAGTTCGCTTACGGATATTTCACATGGTCCCAGGCATAACGCAAGCGAGGGGTATATATCTTGGTTTGTAACTCCGAATGTGTGGATTAGCTCAACAAATGCGGCGGGGCTAAGCCTGCTCATAAGATAGGCTGAAATCCAGTTGTTCGATTGTGCCAAGCCCCATTTAAGTGTAACAAGCTGCCCATACCTTGAACGGTTGGCGTTGTCGGGCGACCATAATTTGCCGCCTACGTGGTATGTGCGTCGCGTGTTTGTTACCACATCGCATGGTTTCCACCCGTTTTCCATTGCCAACGAATACAGGAATGGCTTGATGGTGGAACCAACCTGCCTTCGTCCCGCCGTGCACATGTCGTATTGAAAATGTGTGTAGTTCAGCCCGCCCACATAAGCTTTTACATTTCCGTTGTGTGGGTCTATGACCATAAAGCCGGAACGTAGAAATGACTTGTAATACCTAATGGAATCATATGGCGACATTATGGTATCAACATCTCCGTGGGGGGTGAATACTGTCATTTGCACCGGCTTCCTGAAAGCCTCCATGATTTCTTTTTCAGAATATCCATCGCTTTTCATAGAACGGTAGCGGTCGCTTTGTTTTATTGATTTGTCAAGGATGGCCTTTACTTGTACGTATGTAAGAGCTTTTGAGAATGGTGCGGTGGGGGAGTTCTTTTTTTCCCTGTTGAAAATGGGCTGCAGATAGCCTTCCACGTGTCCGTGCATGGCTTCTTCTGCATATTTTTGCATGCGCGAGTCTATTGTTGTGTGGATTTTCAAACCGTCAGTATATATATTGTAGTTTGAACCGTCTTTTTTGGTGTGCTTATTGCACCATCCGTAAAGCGGGTCTTTCTCCCATGCCAAAGAATCGTCGTAGTATTGTTGCTTTTGCCATGGGGCGTAATTGTCTTTGTCGGGGCGTTTTGCCATAAGTCTTTGCCGCAAAAACTCGCGAAGGTATGTTGCAAGCCCGTCCTTATGGTCTGCCCGGTGAAAATTCAGACCGATAGGTTTGTTGGCGTTTTCCTCATATTCGCTCTGTGTTATGTATCCGGCTTTGACCATTTGTTTTAGAACAACGTTTCTGCGCTCAATGCATCGTTCCGGTTCTCTTACGGGGTTGAAGTATGAAGGATTTTTGCACATGCCTACAAGGGTGGCACTTTCGGTGAGTGTAAGGTCTTTGGGCTGTTTTCCAAAATATGTTTCTGCCGCGGTTTTTATGCCAACGGCATTATGCAGAAAGTCAAAATAATTCAAGTAAAGAGTCAGAATCTCGTTTTTTGTGTAATAGCGCTCAATCTTTACGGCAATTACCCATTCTACCGGTTTTTGGGTTACGCGTTTCATGAAATTACCGGCAGTGGACGAGTACAGTTGCTTTGCAAGCTGCTGTGTTATTGTTGATCCTCCGCCTGCACTCTCTTTTCCCAATATTCCGCGTTTCACCACGGCGCGCATAAGTGAACGGAAGTCTATGCCGGAATGGTCGTAAAACCTTATGTCTTCCGTGGCAACCAAGGCCTGGGTTACAAATGGCGAAATTTTGTCGTAAGGGACGAAAACGCGGTTTTCTGACCGTGCGTATGTGCCAAGAGACTGCCCATCGGATGTTAGCACTTGCGAGGCAAATTTGTCAATGGGGTGGTCTAATGATTTTAATTCCGGCACATATCCAATCCATCCTTCGGAAATTGCACAGAAAGTAACTCCCGCTAAAAAAACTGTTGCAAATAGCAGCCCCCATATAAAGTGGATGAATTTTTTACGCATTCGTAATGACAGGATATATTATTGCAAAAGCAAATTTAGATATTATCGCCGACATGGCAAAACAGGTGCGTAATAAGCCGGGGTGTATTAAAAAGCATACATTATTATGTGTGATGGCACAATTGGAAGTCAAGGCTTTTCAGTCTGATAATCGCGCTTGGCGTATGTCTAAGGATTGGTATAAGTTGTGTTGGGATAAAACCATGTCCGATGTGGTTTTTCCTACGTCCGATGTAATTTTTTCTAAGTCAGACGTAGTTTTTCTTATGTCTGATGTTTTTTTGTTTTATATGGTTTTGTGCGGTGCAGGTCGTTTAGTGCCGGTACTGTTTTACGGAATAATTCTCGTTTGAGTACGGTTGTCGGCTGTTGCATAATTGCAAATGAGGTGTGTATTAATTTCAAACGCCAATAATGTTTGCGAAAATAGGCGTTGAGCCTTGCATTTTGCAGGTTTTGTGCAATTTAAAAGGGCTGCGCTCAAATATATTATTGGCACAGCCCTTTGGGTGGTATGTATTTTTTAGAACTTAGTATGCCTTGGCTATCAGCGCGCGTTTTACGGCGGGTTTGCCGCTTACCATGTCGTTGCCGAGATTTTCCTGGCTGTATCCGTATGGTATGCACCGTATTGTGGCCTGTGTATCCTCCTTTATTTTCGCTTCGGTTTCTTCTGTGCCGTCCCATGGGCATAGGAAAAAACCGCCATTTTTAATTCGCTCCTTGAACTCTTCGTAATTGTTGCAAGTGTAAATGTGTTCATCGCGGAATTTTTTTGCTTTCGCGAAAATGTTCCTCTGCATTTCGACCAGTAGTTCCGCCACTCTTTCTTCTATGCCGTCAAATGGCACGGTTTCTTTTTCGAGCGTGTCGCGGCGCATAAGTTCTATTGTGCCGTTGGCCAAGTCTATGCCTCCCATTACAAGGCGTACGGGAATTCCGCGCAGTTCGTAGTCGGCAAACTTGAAGCCCGGTCGTTTGTTGTCGCTGTTGTCATATTTCACCGATATGCCTCTTTTTTCCAAACGTTCTTTCAGCGGGGTGAGAGTTTGGTCGAATTTTTCCCTTTCGCCGTTTTTGAAAATGGGTACAATTACAACCTGTGTGGGCGCGAGTTCCGGTGGCAGCACAAGTCCGTTGTCATCGGAGTGGGCCATGATAAGGGCACCCATCAGTCTTGTTGAGACTCCCCACGAAGTGGCCCATGCGTATTGCGGCTTGTTGTCCTTGTCAAGGAATTGCACGTTGAATGCTTTTCCGAAATTTTGTCCAAGAAAATGTGATGTGCCGCTTTGAAGGGCTTTGCCGTCCTGCATCATGGCCTCGATGGTGTATGTGTCGAGTGCGCCGGCAAATCTTTCTGTCTCGCTCTTTACCCCTTGCACAACAGGGACTGCCATTTTGTTTTCGGCGAAATCGGCATATATTTTCAGCATTAATTTTGCGCGTTCCTCGGCTTCTTCGCGTGTAGCGTGTGCAGTGTGCCCTTCTTGCCAAAGAAATTCGCTTGTGCGCAGAAATAATCGCGTTCTCATTTCCCAGCGCATAACATTGCACCATTGGTTGATCAACAAGGGTAGGTCTCTGTATGAATGAATCCAGTTGCGGAACGTGTTCCATATTATGGTTTCGGAGGTTGGACGTATAATAAGTTCCTCCTCAAGCTTTGCATCGGGGTCAACCACAACGCCGTTATGCTCCTCGTTTGTTTTCAGGCGGTAATGTGTTACAACCGCGCATTCTTTGGCGAAGCCTTCCACGTGCTCCGCCTCTTTCGATAGGAATGATTTAGGTATAAGCAGAGGAAAATATGCATTTTGTACTCCGGTTTTCTTAAACTCGTCATCCAAAGTTCGTTGTATCTTCTCCCATATGGCATAACCATAGGGCTTTATCACCATACATCCTCTTACATCGGATTGTTCTGCAAGGCCGGCCTTGACGACAAGTTCATTATACCACGCAGAATAGTTTTCGCTGCGTTTTGTAAGTCCTGATAGTTCTTTTGCCATTTGTAAGATGCTTTGTTTGCGCAAAATTAGCGATTTCCGCTGAAAAATAAGTATTGTAAATCCACTTTCTTGCATTTTGGCTCTGTGCAGACTACCGCGAGCGAATGTCATGAATAAGGCGTATTTTAAGGCGCGAATAGTAGGATGTTTTTTACAAAAAACTCCTATAGTGATAAAAATACATAAAAAAGAGGAGTGGGGGTGGTTGTAAGTCTATTGTTATCGATTTCATTGTTATTTTTGCTATGAATTTTCAATTATATAAGGTTGTTATGCCACATATAAAAAGTTTGGGAATAGCTAAGGTGTTCTGCCTGTTTTGTGTGATGCTGATGGTGACTTCGTGTCTGGAACAGTATTCCATAGTCGGCAACACGTCCCTGCCTATGCTTGACGGCAAAACGCTTTATTTGAAAAACCGCACACTTCATGGTGTGAAAAACATAGATTCTTGTGAAGTTATACACGGAAAGTTTGTTTTTGACGGCAAGGTTGACTCTGCTTGCATGGCAGAACTTTATATGGACAATGTAAGTGTGATGCCTGTGGTTATTGAAAACGGAAAGATAAGTGTTGACATAAACCTGCTGGATCAGAAAGTTTCGGGTGGCTCGCTTAACGAAAGGCTGTACAGATTTATTGAGATGAAATCCAGGCTTGACAGCGAATTGGGAAATACATCGCTTGACGAGGCGAGACTCATGATGAGAGGCGTGATGCCGTTCGAGGCAGAGAGACTTTGCCGTGAAAGAGCCGACAAACTTGCGAGGTCGTGCGACAGCCTTGTGGTTGATTTTATACAAAACAATTATAATAATGTGCTCGGTCCGGAGGTGTTCAGTCGCCTTTGTAACCAATATCGTTATCCGATAATAACACCGCAAATAAAGAAAATAATAGACCGCGCGCCAAAGAAATTCCTTAATAATCCATATGTAAGGGAATACATCAGCATAGCGCAAAAGAATATGGCGATAATGAAAGAGAGGAGATCTATGGATGGTCATGGATTTTCCGGAGAACAAAAAACAAGGGCTCTGCAGGTCAAAAAATGAAATACGGTTTGTTTGACAAGGTTTGCATGAAGCAAATGGCAGGTGCGTTGCTCGCTGTCGGTGCTTTTTTGTCATATTCATGCAGTGGCGAGGATCGCAGTGGCGAAATGCCTCGTGTTCCTGTAGTTTACACCATAAGTGTTTCTGTGGAAGGAAATACCTGTAAAATGAATGGGGCGGTGGCGGATAGCCACAACTCATCATTGCGCGAATGCGGTTTTTATTATGGTTTGTTAGGAGAGAAATCCCTGCTATTGAAAACTGATACTGCAAGGACGTTCATGGCTCTTGCAGATAGTTTGAAAAATGGAGAATATTTCTGTGTTGCCTATGCAAAAAACGGCATCGGAATGTCGTATGGAGACACTTTGTATTTTAATGTTGAAAAAAAACATTAGAAAAGCGGGATGTTTCGTAATAAAATGTATAACTTTGTAACTTAGAATAAATACTTAAAAAAAACAGGTATGAAATTTGCTAATATGCTAAAGACCATGACTGTGGTCGGAGCTTTCATTCTCGCTTTCACAAGCTGTAGCGATTCCGTTGATGAATCGAACCTATATGTGTTTAAAGGCGAGATGGTGTCGTCTTTTTTAACAAACAACAGTGATCGCTTCTCCGATTACATCAGTTTGGCTAAACGTACAAAATTGAGTAAGAAAACAAAGTCAACAGTAATGGAGCTGCTTGCCGCAAGAGGAAACTATACTTGCTTTGTCCCGACCAACGAAGCAGTGCAGGCATTTGTGGACAGTATAATGGACCAAAAAAATTTCCCCGTTGACCAGGTAACTGATTCAATAGCGGAAATGATAGTTAAAAACAGCATAATTGACACCGACCAAAATAAGGCGTTCGAAACAACCGATTTTACCGAAGGAGCGCTTGCATATCAGAACTTAAATGACCGCTATGTTATGGTGTCGTTCGGCACCGATACTGCAAGCGGAAAGGCGGTAGTGATTATTAATTCCGAATCGCGTATTATAGAACCCGACAATGAATGCGAAAATGGGTATGTACACGTGATGGACAAGGTTGTGGCGATGTCAAATGACGAGATATCGCAACTTGTGGGTCAAGCAGACAATTGCAAAATTTTTTCGCGACTTCTTCAAGAAACAGGTTGGGAAAAAAAGCTTAACAAATACAGAGACGAGGAATACGAGGAAGATCACCCGGAATATGGTAATGCACTTGGCTCACTTACTATAGGCCAAACTTACAAATGTCCGGATCACAGATATTTCGGCTATACTTTGTTTGTGGAGCCCGACAGTGTGTTTGAGAAAGAGTGGGGCATAAAGTTAAAAGTTTCGGATTTCGGACAGATAGAAAATTGGGATGAAGTAAAAAGCATCATAGAAGAACGCTGCAAGGAGGTCGATATCTATCGTCAGACTGCGACCGATGCAGGCAATCCGACTAATTGGGACAATGAAGACAATGTAGTGAACCAGTTTGTTGCATACCACCTTTATGAAGACGGTATCCCCCCTGAATTGCTTGTAGTACATATGAACGAATGGGGATATTCTTTTAAGAATGAAAACAAACTTGCTGTTAACGTAACGAGGAACTACGAGAGTATGGGCAAGCAGCATCGTTTGTTCCGTATCACAGAAGGCGAGAGTACGAATGGCAAACGTTTGAACCGCTGGTCGTCATACGATGAGGACACTTATGATGAAATAACTGTGCATGACGAAGGGGCGCTTGTGAGCACGTCAAATGGCAAAAATAAAAATAACGCCCTTAAAAGCTTCTACTATCCAATAGACAGGATAATGGTTTATGATTCTCATGTAAGGGATAATGTGCTTAACGATCGGTTGCGCTTTGATATTACCGATTATATGCTTGAAAGCGGCGCGAATGAATTTGGCAATCCTCATCGTTCTACGTCATTTAATAATATACCCAACGGATATCTTAGAAAAGTTTACAAGATAACAGATGAATCGTGGCAGGTGTGCCTTAACGAGGTAAACCCGCAAAATTGGGTCGATGTGAACAGTAATGAGATTCTCATATTGGGACAGTATGATATAACATTCCAGCTCCCGCCTGTTCCGGTAGACGGTACGTATGAATTCCGTTGGGGACTCTCAAATGCTTCATGGCGCGGAATGACACAGATGTATTTTGGCGACAACCCCGACAACCTGCCGGCAATCGGTCTTCCGTTGGATATGCGTGCAGAATACTCCTCGCCTAATATTGGTTGGGTAAAGGACGACCCGGATGACCCGGAGTCGGCAAGGGAGAATGACAAGTCCATGCGTAACCATGGATTCATGAAGGGACCAAAACTTTATGGCTTGCTAAGCGCAAGTGGTGTGTCTACTTCATTCCGCGATGGAAACGGTTCGAATATGCTTTCAATGCGTTATATAGTTTATCGCGGTCCGTTGAAGGCCGGAAAAATATATTACATTCGTTTTAAAAACGTGTTGACCAATCCGTCTGCTCAGTTGTTCTGCGACTATTTTGAATTTGTACCACGTTCAATCTATAACGGAGAAAGTAGGGAAAGCATTTGGTGATGAAAGAAAAAGAGAGTGTGTAAAAACATAACATACTCTATATAGAAATTGAACTCGCAGCTTTAGTGAAATCCACATAAGCTGCGAGTTTTTATTTGTGTTTCTTTACAATGCTTTGATAATAAAAAGCTTTTGGAAAAAGGGTAATATAATACAAGAATAATATGAGCCGGTAGATTCTTGTCTACACTAATTTTTTGCGGGAAGTTTTAATGCACCAATATTTCCATGGCAATCAAATTATTATACGGAAATTTTTGTAAACATATATGCGTCCCGCGCCCCCATGTTTACAAGCAAAACACAACAACCTCTGATTTTCTGTTTGTTGCATAGTTCCTTGTTTTTTATAAAGCATATTGATTTTCAGTAGGTTGCAATGTAGCAAAAAAGGTCTGATGTAGTTTTTCCTACATAGGACATAGTTTTTTTATATCAAATGTAGTTTCCGTAATGTATAGGAAAGAACTCAGGATGGGGTATTGTAATAGTTGCATGGACCGGTGGCATGCAACAGTATGGCACACAGCATGCCTTGCAAAGCAAAATTGACAGAGCGGCATGGCAATATGGCAACCCTCATATGGCAGGCGCAAATCAAGGCGTATGCCATGCGTAAACATTCGTGGTGGGTGCAACTTGTTGGTTTGTCAAACTTTGCGGTTTGCGGCGTATTGATTGTTTTATTAAGGCTGTGTTATGAAATGTTTTCCCAGCTTATATCCGGGCTTTGCAGCTGTTTAAGCTGTTTCCATATTGTGTCGTTATAAGAATGGTTGTGCAAGGGGTCGGCTCCAATAACCTCGTGAGCAACGCGGCGAGCCTCTTCCAGTAGTTTGCCATCGGTTACGAGATTTGCTATTTTCAGGTTGAACGGTATGCCGCTTTGCATCGTTCCTTGCAAATCTCCGGGACCGCGGATTTGCAAATCCTCCTCCGCAATTTTGAATCCATCGTTTGTTGCAGTCATAATGTCTATGCGCTTTCTTGTAGTTCCTGTCAAATTATCCGGTGTAACAAGAAAACAAAATGCTTGGTCTGCGTTTCTTCCAACTCTGCCCCTTAATTGGTGGAGTTGGGACAGGCCAAACCTTTGTGCACCTTCTATAACCATTACGGTGGCGTTGGGTACATTTACTCCAACTTCAATAACTGTGGTTGCCACAAGAATATCCACCTTGCCTTCGGCAAAACTGCACATTACGCGGTTTTTGTCGTTAGTATTCATCTTTCCATGTACATATGCCACTTTGCGTGTGGGAAATTGTTTGCATATACCCTCGTATCCGTTTTCGAGGTCGCGTAAGTCCATTTTTTCGTTTTCCTTAATTAAAGGGAACACGTAATACACCTGGTGGCCTTTGCTGATTTCTGTTTCGAGCAGGGCGTTGAGCTTTGCTCGTTCATGATGTTCAACCCTTTTTGTTAACACGGGTTTTCTTCCGGGGGGTAGCTCGTCAAGAACAGAAACGCTGAGGTCTCCATATAAAGTCATTGCAAGCGTTCGCGGAATAGGTGTGGCGGTCATTATCAGTATATGGGGAGGTGTGGAATTCTTTTTCCACAACTTTGCACGTTGCGCCACTCCGAACCTATGTTGCTCGTCTATAATTGCCAGCCCTAAGTTGGAAAATTGTACGTTGTCTTCAATGATGGCATGTGTGCCAATAAGAATGTTTATGCGTCCCGAAACGAGGGAGCTCAGAATGTTTTTTCTTAAATTACCCTTTATTGATGAAGTGAGCAGGCCGATGTTAACCGGCATTCCCTTGACAAGTTGCATAATGGTTTCGTAATGTTGTTCGGCGAGAATTTCGGTTGGTGCCATTAGGCATACTTGCTTGCCGTTGTCCAAAGCCATGAGCATGGTCATGAGGGCCACTATGGTTTTCCCGCTGCCTACGTCTCCCTGTAGCAGCCGGTTCATCTGCTTTCCGCTGCCCACATCTTCTCGAATTTCATGAAGAACTCGCTTTTGAGCGTTGGTAAGGTTGAACGGAAGGTGGTATTTGTAAAAGGTGTTGAAGTAATCGCCAATTTTTACGAAACGCTGTCCTGCTGAGCGCAGCTGTCTTTCGTTTGCATAGTTTAGAAGCCCGAGTTGGATGTAAAAAAGTTCTTCGAATTTCAGTCGTTTGCGCGCTTTTTCCAGTTGTTCGAAACTTGCAGGCATATGCATCGCAATTATTGCTTGGGAACGCGAGCATAGATTTTCACGTTTTATAATATAAGGCGGAAGAGTTTCGGGAATATTGTTCCCAAGTTCACTTAATGCCGCTTTTATTAGTTTTCCTATTACTTTGGAATTTACAAAGCTGCGCTTTAGCCTGTCTGTTGTATGATAATATGGAGCAAACGCCCCCTCTGAATTTTCGGTTTGTGCTTCCTCTAATTCCGGGTGGGCTATTGACCAGCGTCCTCCATATATTTGTGGCGTTCCAAAGGCGATGTATTCCGTGTTGAGCTTATAACGTTTTTGAATGTGCGCCAAACTGCAGAACCAAACCAATTCCATAACGCCAAGTCCATCGCTGAATATGGCTTTGAGACGTTTTTTTCGTCCTTCCCCTTCGTTTTCGAAATACAATATTTTCCCCTTTACCTGGATATATTGCATTCCTTCACGAAGCTCTCGGATTGTGTAGGTTTTACTGCGATCTACATATCTATAAGGATATGTGGTTATCAAATCCCCTATATTTTGGATTTGCATTTCCTTTTCTAAGATGTTGGCACGCATTGGGCCTACACCTTTTAGATATTTGATGCTTTGAGTTAGCAGCATGAATTATTGAAACACGTGAAAAGAAACTTGTTTTTAGTTTCAAAGAAGTTTGCAGAGCATACCTGTGGCTATATCATCGCTTGTTTTTTTGTCGGCCATGGTTTCTACTATTTTCAAAGCAAAATCCATGGCTGCGGCAGGACCTTTCCCTGTTATGATATTATCGTCTTGTTCAACCATTGCGCCTGTGTAAATGCACCCTTCGAGCTTGTTTTCAAAACCCGGATAGCAAGTAGCGCGTTTGTTTTTAAGTATTCCCAACTCTCCCAGAATGAATGGCGCGGCGCATATGGCAGCTATATTCTGCCTGTTGTTTGCGCGTTTGGTTAATTCTTGGCACAGTTTTGCACAATTTCTCAAGTTTGCGGCTCCGGGCATTCCGCCGGGTAGAATTACAAACTCGCTTTTGGCAAGGTCTGCTTTGGGCAGGGTGCAATCGGCAATAACCGTGATGCCGTGTGCGCCCATAACTTCTTTATCAGATGTGATGGAAAAAGAACTTATGTCAATCCCCGCGCGACGTATGACGTCAATAACAGTGAGTGCTTCTATCTCTTCAAAACCGTTTGCTAATGCAATGTAAACCATATGATTTTATTTGTTTATGTTACTCATACAAAGATAATTGTTTTAAGTGGAATAAAAGCACGGCAAATATTAAAAGCGTGTGGCTGAGAAATGTTTTTTATATGTTTTTTTGTTGCGAAAGAAAATATTTGTATTTTTGAAATGTGTTTGAAGAGTGGTGCCAAGCCGCATAAGAATAATGTATTTCGTAGAATTACCGGATATAGGGCAACAAAAATTGTCGTTTTATCTTGCAGTGGAAGAATATGCAGCAAGGCATATAGATGTCATGCCTCTTTTCTTTTATTGGCAAGTAGAACCTACTGTTATTATTGGGCGCAATCAAAATATAGATAGTGAAGTTAATGTAGATTATTGCAAAAGCAATAATATCCGGCTTTTTAGGAGAAAAAGCGGGGGAGGCTGCGTATATGCAGATCTTGATAATTTAATGTTGTGCTATATAGATGAAGGAGACGATGTTCAGCTTACATACCATAAATATGTAACACTGATGAAAAGGGCATTTAAACTTTTGGGATTAGATGTTGAAGCGACAGGGCGTAATGATTTTACTATAGATGGTAAAAAAATAAGCGGTTCTGCTTTTTATCATATTCCCAACGGCAGAAATATTGTTCATAGCACGTTGCTGTATGACACAAATATTGCCAACATGGTGCAGTCTATAACACCATCTAATGAAAAATTAGTAGCCAAGGGAGTTGAAAGCGTCAAAAGTCGAATAGGCTTTTTGAAAAACTACACATCCATGCCTCTTCCGAAGATAAAAGAAGAGTTGCGCAGAATGTTTTGCGGCGACAAGGTGTATAAGCTGAGCGAAAAAGATTTAGTGGAAATCAGAAAAATAGAGGAAACTTACCTGGATAAGAATTTTCTTAACGGTGAAAGAAAGCACTGGAACATAAAGAATAGAAAAAGGATAGAGGGTTGTGGAGAATTGGAAGTACAACTGTCTGTAAGAAAAGGTATAATAACCACAGTGGAGATGACCGGCGATTTTTTCGCAATAGGTGATATTGGCGTTTTGTGCGACGCAATTAGCGGCAATCCTCTTTCAAAGGAGTCTTTGGAAAAAGTATTCGAAAAGTATCCACCGGGTAAATATATCAAAGGGCTGAATACTGATATTTTACTACAGATGATTACAAATTGAAATTTTGAAAAACAAAGTTATAGAAAATAACATGGAGACAAATAACAAACGAACATGTTTATATGAGAAACATGTGGCTCTTGGTGCACAGATAAGCCCTTTTGGCGGATTTGATATGCCAATACAATATACGGGCATAGTTGACGAACATAATGCGGTAAGGCAAAATTGCGGAATATTCGATGTCTCGCATATGGGTGAGGTTGTCGTTAAGGGAGATGATGCCGAGCGCTATATACAACATGTTTTTACCAATGATATAAGCAAGGCTTATGCGGGAAAAATCCAATATGGAATGATGCTATATCCTGATGGCGGAGTAGTTGATGATTTGCTTGTTTATAAGCTTGGAGAAAACGACTTTTTTCTTGTGATCAATGCCTCAAATATAAAGAAGGATATAGAATGGCTGAAAGCAAACAGCAAAGACTTCAATGTTACAATAAATGACGAAAGCGACAGTTACGGGCAAATCGCAATACAGGGTCCCAAAAGTGAGGAAACTGTTGAAACTGTTTTGGGCATAGGTGTGAGTGATTTGGATTTTTATACATTCAAGACGGTTAAAGCAAACGAAGAGACAATTATCGTAAGTCGTACCGGCTATACAGGAGAAGACGGTTTTGAAATATATGGAAGCCCAAAATATATATCCGCCGCTTGGGATAAAGTAATAAGCAGCAAAAAAGCTATACCGTGCGGATTAGGGGCGCGTGATACTCTAAGGTTTGAAGTGGGGCTGCCCCTTTATGGTAATGAGCTCAGCGAAAAGATTTCTCCGATCGAGGCAGGGCTTGGCACTTTTGTGAAGACCGATAAAAAGGACTTTATAGGGAGGGATGCCATATTGAAACAAAAAGAAAACGGAGTTCCTTTCAAAATTGTAGGATTGCAGCTGGATGACCGAGCGATACCAAGACATGGCTACGAAGTTATTTCCGGAGACAAGGTGGTAGGGCACATTACCACAGGATATAGTTCTGTATCTACGGGAAAAAGTGTGGCAATGGCTTTGGTTGATAAGGAATATTCAAGTTTGGGGACGAAATTGAAGGTAAAAATCCATCGAAAGCTCCACGATGCAACAATAACAAAAAAGAATTTCTACAACAAAAACTATAAAAGATAAACTACAACTATGGCAAAAGTAATAGATGGACTATACTACACAGATTCCCACGAGTACATTCGTGTAGAGGGAGAATATGGCTACATCGGTATAACTGATTATGCTCAGCAACAATTAGGAAATGTTGTTTATGTCGACACTCCGGACGAGGGTGAAAAAGTGGCGGCAGGAGAAGAATTTGGAGCGGTAGAGAGTGTTAAAGCAGCAAGTGATTTACTGTCTCCTGTAAGCGGTACTGTTGAGGCCGTTAATACCGATTTGGAAGATGCTCCGGAGAAAGTAAACGAGGATCCTTATGCGAATTGGATTATAAAGGTGAAGATGTCTGACAAAAGCGAGTTAGACTCTTTGATGAACGCCGAGCAGTATAAGGAAAAGGAAAAGTAACGTCATATAAAAACAATAATGTGTCCACATAAGTATTTGCCCCATACGGAAAGCGACCTAAAAGAAATGCTTTCCGTTGCAGGAGTGTACAGTCTGGATGAACTGTATTCTGACGTGCCGGAAACATTGCGTTTGAAACGGGATTATGACATTCCCGAGGCAGAATCAGAAGAAGGCGTCCGCAAAGAATTCCATGCCATGTCTTCCATAAACAAACAGCTTGTTTGCTTTGCGGGGGCAGGAGTTTACGATCACTACGTTCCTTCTGTTGCAGATTATATTGCCTCGCGTTCAGAGTTTCTGACAAGCTATACGCCATATCAAGCGGAAATATCCCAGGGAACATTGCAATACATATTCGAATATCAGTCAATGATGGCAGAATTGACAGGTATGAGTATATCCAATGCCAGTCTTTATGATGGGGCAACAGCAACGGCAGAAGCGGCAATGATGGCTATTGCTGTTACAAAAAGGAAATCGCGATTACTTTTGAGTTCAACATTAAATCCCCGGGTAATAAGGGTAGTTGAAACGTATGCCAAATTTCGTGGAATAGCGTTGACAAAAATTCCGGAAAAGGAAGGAATTACAGATTTGTCTTTTCTGAAAAAAGAGCTTGCGAAAGGCGATGTGGCAGGAGTAATAGTCCCGCTCCCGAATTACTACGGAATAGTAGAGGACTATACAGGGCTGGCAGATGAAGTTCATGCGGCTAAAGCTATATTGATAATGGAATGTGTGCCGGCAGATTTGGCTCTTTTGAAAACACCGGGAGAATGGGGCGCGGACATTGCCGTGGGAAGCGGTCAGTCTTTAGGACTTCCTATGCAATATGGAGGAGCTAATGTCGGCTTTTTATGTACACGCGAAGCGTATTTGCGAAAAATGCCTGGAAGAATTGTGGGTGCAACAGTAGATGCGGAAGGAAAGCGCGCATTTTGCTTGACAATGCAAACCCGTGAGCAGCATATACGTAGAGAAAAAGCAACGTCTAATATATGCTCAAACGAGGGAATACAGACTCTTTATGTTGCGATATATCTTTCAATAATGGGGAAAAAGGGGGTGCGTGAAGCAGCTCTGAAATCTTATACCGGTGCCCACTATCTGCATAAAGAGTTGTTGAAAACAGAGATATTCGAAAAAGTATATGATGCTCCGTTTTTTAATGAGTTTTGCCTGGAAGCAAAGGTTAATCCGTCCGAATGGGAAAAAGCCTGTGAAGATGCCGGTATATTGGGCGGAGTGAGAATAAAAAAGTCAAATCGCATACTGTTTGCGGTAACAGAGTTGCGTTCTAAGGACGAAATGTATAAATTAGTGGCAATTGCAAAAAGTTTAAAGGTATGAACACAATGTATTATGGCAAGCTGATTTTCGAACTCTCCCAAAAAGGGCGAATAGGTTATTCTTTGCCAGATAACGGCGTTTCTGATGATTATTCGTCGCTGCTACCTGATGCCTTAAAAAGAAAGTCGGAACCAAATTTGCCCGAGGTAGACGAGTTAACGGTAGTGCGTCATTATACTAACATGAGCAACAACAATTTTGGGGTGGATACAGGTTTTTATCCCCTTGGAAGTTGCACCATGAAGTACAATCCAAAAATAAATGAGGAAATATGCAAACTTCCGGGGTTCGTAAAAATTCATCCTTTGCAAAGCGAAAAGTCGGTACAGGGCCTGTTGGAAATTTGCTATAAATTGAAACGTTCGCTGTCGGAAATCTGCGGAATGAGCGATTTTACTCTTAATCCGTTTGCCGGGGCTCACGGAGAGCTGACAGGACTTATGGTTATACGTTCTTACCACAGGAATAGAGGAGATGACAAGCGAACCAAAATAATAGTTCCGGATTCTGCCCATGGAACAAATCCGGCTTCAGCTGCGTGTTGTGGATTGCAGGTGGTTGAGGTGAAAAGCAAAGAAGATGGTAGAATAGATGTGGAAGCCTTAAAGTCGCTGTTGGGAGATGATATTGCTGGAATGATGATGACAAACCCTAACACGCTTGGATTGTTTGAATACGATATCCCCCAAATAGCTGAAATGGTGCATGCCTGTGGAGGGTTGATGTATTATGATGGAGCAAACTTGAACCCGATGCTTGGAAAATGCCGTCCGGGAGACATGGGGTTTGATGTTGCCCACTTGAATTTGCACAAAACTTTTTCCACACCTCACGGAGGTGGCGGACCGGGTGCAGGTCCGGTAGGAGTTAGAAAAGGTTTGGAAATGTTTTTGCCTACCCCACATATTGTAAAGAACAGCCAAGGAGAGTATCTTGTTGAATGGGATTCCGAGAAATCTCTTGGTAGCATTTCAGCGTTTTATGGCAATGTTCCCGTATTGCTGCGTGCGTATTCGTATATACGCACAATGGGGAAAGACTATCTAAAGAAAGTGGGAGAGTTGTCTGTTCTCAATGCAATGTATGTAAGAGAAAGGCTGAAAAGCAAGTATGAACTTCCTATTGCTTCTGTATGCAAGCACGAATTTGTGTTCAATGGTTTGAAAGACAAATCCACAGGTGTTACCACTCTCGATGTGGCCAAGCGCTTGCTTGATTATGGCTTCCATGCACCGACAATATATTTTCCATTGTTGTTTCATGAGGCATTGATGATTGAACCAACAGAAAATGAAAGTCGCGAAACATTAGACTGTTTCATAGACGCTATGCTGAAAATTGCAGACGAGGCAGAACGCACCCCGGATGTAGTAAAGTCAGCTCCCCACAATTCGCCTGTAAGGCGGTTGGACGAGGTAAAGGCTGCAAGAGAACCAAGACTTACGTATTTGCAGTTGCAGTCCAATCCGCTATAAAATGAAGAAAGTAGATTTAATAATAATCGGCGGAGGCCCGGGCGGGTATGAAACGGCTTTGCTTGCCTCTAAAAAAGGAAAACAGACGGTTCTTATAGAGTCAAAATGGCTTGGAGGAACTTGCTTGAACGAGGGGTGTATTCCAACGAAATGCATGTGCCGTTCGGCTGAGATAAAAAGATTATTGGAAAGCGATGCATTCTTAGATGAACTGGGAACAGAATGCGTTAGCAAGGGCTTCGATGTGTTCAAAACGATTTCGCGCAAGAACAAAATCGTGGATTCGCTAAAAGAGGGAATAAAAAGCATGCTAAAAGCGGCAAACGTAGAAGTAGTATATGGGAATGCCTTTTTCAAAAGCAGCCACATCGTTGCGGTTAATTTTGCAGAAGGAGACCTGTGTGAAACAGAGTATGCCGCCGACAACATTATAGTGGCAACGGGTGCAGAAACGAAAATCCTGCCGATAAGCGGTGCTCATTTGGATGGTGTGCTTACTTCTCGCGAGCTATTGAAGCTGCAATTCGTCCCTAAAGATATTTGCATAATAGGGGGAGGCGTGATAGGAATGGAGTTTTCCTCTATATACTCAGCGTTTGGTTCTAAAGTCAGTATAATAGAATATTGTCAGGAAATTCTGCCTAATTTTGACCGTGATGTCGCAAAACGCTTGCGTATGGGGCTGGCAAAGAAAGGTGTTCGGTTTCATTTGAGTTCATCTGTCAGTGGCATAGAAAAAACGGCTACAGGGAGGATGTGCGTAAAGTATACGAGTAAAAACGAGGAAAAAAGTGTAGAAGCCGAAATTGTACTGATGGCAACAGGGCGTGTTGCGAATACAAAAAAACTGAACCTTGGCGCGGCGGGTATAGTAGAGAGCAAGCGTGGAATAGCAGTAGATGAAAATTTTGAAACTTCGGTAAAGGGCGTTTATGCCATAGGGGATGTTAACGGAATTTCCCAGTTGGCTCATGTTGCAAAATTTCAAGGAAAATGCGCATTGGCACACATTATGAAAGAGCCATCTATGGTGGATTTTAATGTTGTTCCCGCTGTGGTGTTTACAATGCCCGAGTTGGCGATGGCAGGACTGACCGAGGAGGAATGCAAAACCGGAGGCATTGCTTTCAAAACGCACAAAGCTTTTTACAGAGCCAATGGAAAGGCTGTGGTATCGGGCGAGACCGACGGTCTTGTTAAGATATTGACATCGGCGGAAGGGAAGATATTAGGCGCACACATTTTGGGTGGGCATGCGTCTGATTTAATCCACGAGGTGGTGATGGCTATGCACTTTTCGGGATGCATTCGTGATATAAACGATGTGATACACGCTCATCCTACATTAAGCGAGTTGATACTTGATGCATCGGAAAACTGATGCTGTTACCAGAATGGATACCCACTAAATTGTAAGGAATTTATGTGCATGTAAAAGTAATAATCGGCGGTGTGTAAAAACTATATGCCCTCTTTAAACAAAGTCCCGACTTTCACAAGCGGGACTTTGTTGTTTCATACGCTTTGGTATTACGTCCATCGAGTAAAACTTTTGCGAATTTACACAAATAATGAAAGCCAAACTATTGCCTAACCTGTGGTAGGTTGCGTAAATATTTGATTTTTGAACAACGGCATAGGAGCGAAAAAAAGGTCTGATGTAGTTTTTATTACGTCTGATATAATTTTTTCTATGTCAGACATTGTTTTTCCTACATCCGATGTGGTTTTCGAGAGCTGTTGAAAAGAGCAGTCGGTTTGGGTTGGGTGCTTGCAATTTGCAGAGACGCATGGTATACGTACCAAATGCCATGGCGCGAACCACACCGCGAACCAATTTGGTTACACACCGCACGGCAAAACAACAACTGCAAATTAGCATCTTGTTTTTGTGCAAATTGCTAATTTTGCATTCAGTATGCATGGATTTGAAATTAAATCTCCGTATAAGCCAACAGGCGATCAGCCTCAGGCCATAAGAAAACTGACGGAGGGGGTAAAACAGGGTCTTCCGGGGCAGGTGCTTTTGGGCGTTACGGGTTCCGGAAAGACATTTACGATAGCAAATGTTTTGGCAAATGTAAACCGTCCCACTTTGGTGCTAAGCCATAACAAAACATTGGCAGCCCAACTTTATGGAGAGTTCAAAAGCTTTTTCCCAAACAATAGCGTTGAGTATTATGTTTCATATTATGATTATTATCAGCCGGAAGCATACATACCATCAACGGATACTTATATAGAAAAAGACCTTGACATAAATGAAGAGATAGACAAGTTGCGCTTGCGGGCGTTGTCGGCTTTGCTGTCAGGAAGGCGTGATGTTATTGTGGTGTCTTCGGTGTCGTGCATTTATGGTATGGGCAATCCTTCGGCATTTTATGAGAATGTGGTGAGCATAAAATGCGGCGAAACGGTTGAAAGGGATAAACTGCTGAAACAACTAGTTGACAATCTTTATGTAAGAAACGACTTCGCTCCCGAAAGCGGGCAATTCCGTGTAAAGGGCGAAAACGTAGATGTGATGCTTGCTTATAGCGAGGAAATGGTTAGAATTTCATTTTGGGGGGATGAAATTACGGAAATCGAAGAAAGAGATCCCACAAGCGGGAAACTTATATCATCGTACGATGAGTACAAAATATACCCCGCAAACCTTTTTGTTACGTCAGAGGGAACACTTGATCGGGCAATTGGCGAAATAAAAAAGGATCTTGCCAATCAGGTTATGAAATTCAATGTTGAAGGAAAATTCACAGAAGCAAAACGTTTGCAGGAGCGGGTGAATTATGACATTGAAATGATTAAGGAAACGGGGCATTGCAGCGGTATTGAAAACTACTCCAGATATTTTGATGGAAGAGAACCCGGCACACGCCCTTATTGCCTTCTTGATTTTTTCCCGAAAGACTATCTTATGGTTATTGACGAAAGCCACGTCAGTGTGCCCCAAATAAATGCCATGTATGGCGGAGACCGTTCGCGCAAACTATCTCTTGTGGATTATGGTTTTCGTCTTCCGGCAGCCCTCGACAATCGCCCTTTGAAATTTGAAGAGTTCCAAAAGCTGACTCCGCAAATAATATATGTAAGTGCCACGCCGGCTGACTACGAATTGCGACAATCAGAGGGTGTGGTTGTAGAGCAGATTATACGTCCTACGGGATTGCTTGACCCGAAAATAATAGTGCGACCGGAAACAAACGAGGTGGATGATTTGGTTGAGGAGATTAGGGTTAGGATTGAAAAAAACGAGCGCGTTCTTGTTACCACTTTGACAAAAAAGATGGCAGAAGAGCTGTCTGAATATCTGTTGGACATCGGAATTAAAACAAGCTACATACACAGCGATGTGGATACATTGGAACGTATCAAGATAATGGACGGGTTGAGGAGTGGAGTTTATGATGTAATAGTAGGAGTAAACCTTTTGCGTGAGGGTTTGGATATTCCGGAAGTTTCTTTGGTTGCTGTGCTTGATGCTGACAAGGAGGGATTTTTGCGCTCCCACCGTTCCTTGATGCAAACGGCCGGCAGGGCGGCAAGAAATTTAAACGGCATGGTTATAATGTATGCAGATAAAATAACCGACAGTATGCAAAGTGTTATAGACGAAACAGAGCGACACAGAGCCATTCAAATGAGGTATAACAAAGAGCATAACATTACGCCTAAGCAAATAAAGAAAGCCATAGGGAATAATGAACTTATTGCACGCGCCGGGATGCATGAAGAAAAATTGAGCGTAAATGCAAGCACGGTAAAGGCAGCGGAGGACGTTGTAAAATACAATAGTCCCATGGATATAAGAAAAGCTATAGAACTTACGCGTAAGGAGATGACCGATGCCGCACATCGCATGGAATTTGACAAGGCAGCTTTGTTGCGTGATAAAATAATAGATTTGGAAGCGGTGCTTGGCGAACAAAACAAAAAGCAATGATAGCATGGATGCATGACAACGGCATTGCAATTAATCAGCCGTTTGGCTTAGTATGTCTATAGGCTAATTCGAAATAAAAAGTTATTTTTGCATTGATAAAGAAAAATATAATCGATATTAAAAATGATAGCTTATGTGTTTCCTGGGCAGGGAGCCCAATTCGTAGGAATGGGAAAAAACCTATATGTCAGTAATGCAAATGCCAAAGCCCTTTTTGACGAGGCAGACGAAATTCTTGGTTATAAAATAACCGATATAATGTTTGCAGGATCGGATGAAGAGTTGAGACAAACAAAGATTACTCAGCCGGCAGTATTTCTGCATTCCGTAATAAGTGCAAGTTGCAGCGCAGAAAAATTTGAAATGGTTGCGGGGCATTCTCTCGGCGAGTTTTCGGCTTTGGTGGCAGCAAAAGCGATAAGTTTTGCAGATGGTCTTAAACTTGTGTATGCACGTGCCATGGCAATGCAGAAAGCTTGCGAAAAAGCGCCTTCGACTATGGCGGCAATCATAGGACTGCCTGATGAAACAGTAGAAAATATATGCAAAGAGGTTTCGGGTGAGAACAATGTGGTTGTTCCTGCAAATTACAATTGCCCGGGGCAACTTGTTATAAGCGGTAATATCGATGCCGTTAATGCAGCTTGTGAAAAGCTGAAAGCTGCCGGAGCCAAGCGCGCCTTGGTTCTGAAAGTTGGAGGGGCTTTCCATTCGCCGCTTATGGAACCGGCTCGTGCTGAATTGGCCGCTGCTATAGAAAAAACGGAATTCAGCAAACCCATGTGTCCGGTCTATCAAAATTATGACGCAAAAGCCCATGAAAATCCTGAAGAAATCAAACAAAATCTGATAGCCCAATTAACTTCACCCGTTCGTTGGACGGAGGAAGTTAATAACATGGTGGCTGCAGGTGCAAGTGAATTTGTGGAGTGTGGACCAGGTAAAGCGCTTCAAGGCATGATAGGGCGCATATGCAAAGGGAATACAGGCGTTAGTGTGCGCGGTTTGGAATAAAAATATAACACAAATGTAAAAGGGCTGTTCCGTGTAAGCGGGTAAATGGCCCTTTTACTTTTTACAAGTCGTACAATGAGGGAGAAGATTGTTATATACCAGGTGTTACCCCGTGTTTATGGTAATAAAAACAGACATTTGATTAATGGAGGCACAATACAGCAAAATGGCTGCGGCAAATTTTCTTCATTTACAAGCAAACGTCTGGAGGATATAAAAAATATTGGCGCGACTCATGTTTGGTTTACCGGTGTTATAGAGCATGCAACCCAAACCGACTATTCGGCTTATGGTATAAGGCAAGACAATCATTCTTTGGTAAAAGGAAAGGCGGGGTCACCATACGCCATAAAAGACTACTACGATGTGGACCCTGATTTGGCGGAGGATGTATGCAACCGTATGGATGAATTCGAGGCACTGGTTAGCAGGACACACCGTTCGGGCTTGAAAGTTATTATAGATTTTGTGCCCAACCATGTGGCGCGTCAGTATCATAGCGATTCTTCGCCAAAAGGAGTAGAAGACTTTGGTGAAAGAGATGACACAACAAAAAGTTTTTCGCCCCAAAACAACTTTTATTATATAGAAAACACGTCTTTCCGAAGTCCGCAATGTGGTGGTGATGGTATAGAATATATTGAAACTCCGGCTAAAGCCACAGGTAATGATTGTTTCTCTTCTACCCCTGGCAGATTTGATTGGTATGATACAGTAAAACTAAATTATGGCGTCGATTGCCAAGGCGGTGGAATGGGACATTTTAACCCAATTCCGGATACATGGCAAAAAATGTATGAAATTCTACTGTATTGGTGCAGCAAGGGCGTTGATGGCTTTCGCTGCGATATGAGTGAAATGGTTCCTGTGGAATTTTGGCATTGGGTTATATATAAAGTTAAAGAAACGTATCCTAACATTTTATTTGTTGCAGAAATATATAACCAATTGCTTTACAAATCATATGTACAGTTTGGCGGATTTGATTATCTGTATGACAAGGTTGGACTTTATGATAAACTGCGTTCTGTTGTAACGGGAAGTTGTCCCGCGAATGAGATTACATATTGCTGGCAAGGCTTGGGCGAATTATCGAAATGTATGCTGAATTTCATGGAGAATCATGATGAACAGCGTATAGCTTCTGATTTTTTTGCAGGAGATGCAAAAAAAGGAAGGGCAGCAATGCTTGTGTCAGCCTTGATGAACGTTAATCCTGTGATGATATATTTCGGGCAAGAATACGGAGAAGCAGGAATGGATAATGAGGGGTATAGCGGAGTTGACGGACGTACTTCCATATATGATTATTGGGCTTCAAAAAAAATGAGGGACGCTTTGTTTTATCCTAATAATTTGACAAGCGAGGAGAAAGAACTGAAAAAATTCTATACAGTTTTATTTGGTAAAATATGTAAGAGAGAAGCTGTTTCTTGTGGAGAATTTTTTGATTTGACCTATTGCAATATGGGTGATTATTCTGCTTATCCGTATGATAAGATTTATTCTTTTTTGCGCAAAAAAGATGAAGAGCTTATTCTTGTGGTGGCAAATTTTGATTCTAATAGTCATAAAGTATATATAAAGATTCCTACCCATGCTTTTGACTATATGAAAATAAACGAGGGGGTTTATAAATGCCGTAATCTTCTAAATGAAGAAGAAAGGGGTACAAATGAGAATGTATCGCGCGAATGTAGTATAAGGGTTGAAGCACCGGCCTTGTATGGCAAAGTATTGTGCTTCTCCAAACAATAATGTTAGTCGCATGTGGCAAAAATAAAGCCATAGCATCCGCCGTAGCAAAGCATTATGCTTTTGGAAGAGTCTTAGTATCAAACAACTTGCCTTCCTCGAAAAAAAAAACTACTTTTGCATGCAGAAAAGTTTATTTTTATATGACGGACAAAACAGTAAATGCTGACTTTGTTTTTGAAGTAAGCTGGGAAGTGTGCAACAAAGTAGGAGGGATACATACGGTGTTGAAATCTTTGTCTCCTACGTTGCATTCTATATTTGGAGATAATTTGGTATTTCTCGGACCTGATCTGAATACGTGCGAATTTACAGAGGACAAATCACTAAATCCTTTATGGCAAGACGCGCTCAGAACTGCGGGGTTGAAGTTTAGAATAGGACGATGGAATATACATTCAACACCTATGGTAATATTAGTGGATATCCATCAATTTCTAAACAAGAAAAACAGCATATACGAGGCCATGTGGAACGACTTTCGCGTAGATTCTCTTTGTTCCTATGGCGATTATGATGAATCTTCTATGTGGGCGTATGCGTGTGGTAAAGTAGTTGAAACTATAACGCAAAGCTGTATAGAAAGAAAAAAGCATGTGGTTTTGCAAGCCCACGAATGGCAGTCTGCGATGGCTTTGCTGTGTGTTAAAAAGAACCTGCCTCATAGCATAGCAACTGTGTTTACCACTCATGCAACAACCGTGGGACGTTCAATTTGCGACAATGGCAAATGCTTGTATAAATATTTTGACAAATACAATGGTGATGGCATGGCGCATGAGCTCAATGTGGTAGCAAAGCACACCTCTGAAAAAGCTGCGGCCATCTTTGCTGATTGTTTTACCACTGTTAGTGAAACAACAAACAGAGAGTGTGCCTCGCTATTGGGTAAACAGGCTGACGTTATACTTCCGAATGGATTTAATGTTTCAGATTTGCCACCTGCTAAACTTCTTACAGCCAGGCGGCGTATGATGCGTAAAAAGATATTAGCCATAGTCGGTGCCCTGTGCGGAATGTGTTTTGATGATGAAGACACGGTTATAATTTCCACAAGCGGAAGAAATGATTACAAGCCCAAGGGATTTGATGTATATATGGAGGCTTTGAGGCGCTTGCAGAAAGAAACTATTCAAAAAGAAGTCATTGCGTTGATTGAAGTGCCGTGTTGGGTCATGGGACCTAGGGCGGATTTGCTCAATAGACTTGAGACCAGAGCAAATTATTCAAGCGCCCTTCCCAATCCGTTTATAACTCACGACCTTCATAATTTTGATTATGACCGCATAGTAAATACCATAAAAAGTTTGGATCTAGACAAGAGTACATTGTCCGGTCATGTACATGTACTATTGATACCATCTTATCTTGATGGTAAAGACGGTATTGTGAATGAACAATATTACGATTTACTTACAGCCTGCGATATTACGGCATACCCTTCTTATTATGAGCCTTGGGGTTATACACCCATGGAAAGTGCCTCGTTTAGAGTTCCCACGGTAACAACAAACCTTGCAGGGTTTGGCTGTTGGGTGGAAAATCTATTATGTAGGGAACCCGATATAAAAGACGGTGTAGTGTTGGTAGAACGCAACGATGACAATTATTTCGAGGCGAGTGAAGGGCTTAAGAATATATTTTTGGAATATCTGCATATGACTAAATCAGATATTCGCATCATTAGAAATAATGTTTACAACATAGTTCGTCAGGCGGATTGGAAAACCTTTGTAAATAACTATTTAAGGGCGTTTTCATTTGCGTTAAATAAACAAAAAGATAATCATCAATAAATATCATAAAAGATGAAGTTGAAATCAAACAATTCTAACGACCCGGTATGGAAATCAATAACGGTCAAGTCTCATATACCTCAAGCATTGAAGAATGTTGAGACATTGGCCCATAACTTGTGGTGGACATGGAACAATGAAGCTGTAGAGCTTTTTTCATCCATGAATCCTGATTTGTTTCTGAGCTGCAACCAGAACCCTGTCAAGATGTTAAGCCTCATGAGTTACGATTCGCTCAAAGCTCTTACCACAGACGAGGATTTCCTTGAGCGCATGAATAACGTTTATAAGAAATTTGAGAATTACAAGAATGTTGCTCCTGATAAAAATCGCCCTTCTGTTGCATATTTCTGCATGGAGTACGGATTTTATCATGTATTACAAATTTATTCAGGAGGACTTGGAATTCTTGCAGGCGATTATCTCAAACAGGCATCAGACTCAAACGTGGATCTTTGCGGTGTAGGTTTCTTGTACCGTTACGGCTATTTTAATCAAACGCTTGGAATGGACGGTCAGCAAATAGCCAATTATGAGGCACAAGACTTCGACACTTTGCCAATAGATAAGGTTATAGACCCTAAAACGGGTAAGCAAATGATTGTGGAAGTACCTTTCCCAAACTACACCGTTTACGCATATATTTGGCGTGTAAATGTGGGACGTATAAGTTTGTATCTCATGGATACCGACCATGACATGAATTCTGTTTACGACCGCAATATAACAAAGACGCTATATGGAGGCGATTGGGAGAATCGTTTGAAACAAGAATATCTTCTTGGTGTAGGTGGAGTACTTATGCTGAAGAAACTCGGAATAAACAAAGACATATATCATTGCAACGAAGGGCATGCTGCTCTTTGCAACGTGGAACGTCTTGTGGATTATGTTTCCAAGGGCTTTTCGTTTACCGAAGCTATGGAGCTGGTGCGTGCTTCTTCGCTTTATACGGTCCATACACCTGTTCCTGCAGGGCACGACTATTTCGATGAAGGGCTGTTTGGCAAATACATGGGGACATATCCGGCCAAATTGGGAATCTCATGGGAAGAATTTATCGGGATGGGACGTACAAATCCCGAAGACCACAACGAAAGGTTCTGCATGTCCACATTCCTCTGCAATACGTGTCAAGAGGTGAACGGAGTAAGCAAATTGCATGGTGTGGTCAGCCAAAAGATGTTTAATGGCATATGGAAAGGGTATTTCCCTGAAGAAAGCCATGTGGGTTATGTAACTAATGGTGTACACTATCCAACATGGACGGCAAATGAGTGGAAAACACTTTATAATAAGTATTTCGATAAAAACTTTCTTGAAGATCAAAGCAACGAACGCATTTGGGAGGCAATATATAATGTTCCCGATGAGGAAATATGGAATCTTCGGGTGCGCATGAAAACAAAATTAGTGGAATATATTCGTGCGCGTTTTAGAGAAAACTGGCTTAAAAACCAAGGCGATCCTACCCGCATCATTTCATTGCTGGAGAAAATAAATCCCAATGCGTTGCTAATAGGCTTCGGACGACGTTTTGCAACATACAAACGAGCTCATTTGTTGTTTACCGACCTTGACCGTCTTGCAAAAATAGTAAACAATCCCACAGCTCCTGTACAGTTTATATTCACAGGCAAAGCACATCCGGCTGATGGGGCAGGGCAGGGATTGATAAAGCAAATTTTCGAGATATCGCGTCGTCCGGAATTCTTGGGTAAGGTGCTTTTCATAGAAAATTACGACATGCAGCTTGCACGCCGCCTTGTGTCGGGGGTGGACATTTGGCTCAACACTCCCACTCGCCTAATGGAGGCATCCGGAACTTCAGGAGAAAAAGCGTTGATGAATGGTGTAATAAACTTTTCCATTCTCGACGGTTGGTGGCTTGAAGGCTATCGCGATGGAGCGGGATGGGCTATAACCGAACACCGTACATACCAAGCCCAAGACCAGCAAGACAAGCTTGATGCATCTACTATATATAGCATGCTGGAACACGAAATAATTCCATTATATTATTCTGTATCGGCAGAGGGATATTCCAAGGACTGGGTGCGTGTAATAAAGAATTCAATAGCAAAGATTGCCCCGCATTACACCATGAAGCGACAGCTTGATGACTATTACAAAAAATTCTACACAAAGGAAAGCGAACGTTTCAAGGCTCTTTCCGCATCAAATAGCCGCAAGGCCAAAGAAATTGCATCATGGAAAGAAACTGTGGCACAGCGATGGGATTCTATAAGGATTGTATCAGAAGAGCAAAGTGCAAACCTTAAAAGCGGGCAACTTGAGAGTGGAAGCGAGATAGAAGTGTCGGTTACAGTCGATGAGCAAGGGCTTGACAACGCAATTGGTATAGACCTTGTGGTTGTTAATGTCGGTGAAAATGGAGAGGAAAAATTCTTGAAATCCATCCCACTTGAACTTGTCGGACACGACAAGAACCTTTATACATTCCATCTTAAATATGTGGTAAGTTTTATTGGACGCATAAAGACCGCATTCCGTATGTATCCGAGTAATCCTTTGCTACCTCATCGCCAGGACTTCTGCTATGTGCGCTGGTTCTGAAAAGCATGTGCAATAGTAGGAAAAGATAATAAATTGTGTAAGTCTGTAGGCTTTTGTATCTTTACATACATAAAGCTTGCAGATTTTTTTGGCTCGGTATAGTGTGGATAAGCAAATAAGTTGGCAAAGCCGTATAACGTGAAATATGGTTTTCGGCGTGTTTCGGAAGAAATAGCCGAATTTGGTTTTGCGGAAATTGTAGGGGCGTATGGCATACGCCCTGTACACCACCGCG
>ERZ808252.448-NODE-448-length-40230-cov-19.089110_pt1 | contig 40230 bp, 37 predicted proteins | sample MGYA00521242_ERZ808252 | MGnify/ENA primary metagenome ERZ808252 (study PRJEB31516, sample SAMN03275581) | gut metagenome | biome: mammalia-associated habitat; material: feces | host: Papio cynocephalus | place: Kenya | collected 2012-08-07 ...
AAAAGGAGAATTGGCAAGCCTTCTCGCCTGGCGTGCCTTATTATATTTGCGATGCCCATTTTCAATGTCATATGTTTTTTATATAACTGTTTTTGTCTCCGTTAAAACCATGCATAAGAATGGCCATAGGATATTTTTCGCCCGGCATGGGTTTAGGTCTTTGGATTACGGCAGACACCTCGCCTGTGTAAGCTCCTTTTTCCTTGTCTGCACAATTTTCCGCTCCAAGAGTGACAACATTCTGATCCAAAATATTGGCTACACTTGCCAAATGAATAAAGGGGGTACAGATAATTACACCGCAATTGGGCTTATCTGCCTTACAAACCTCATTTATTTCTTTCGCCAAAGCCACTCCTTCTTGCAGGTTCTTGTTCATTTTCCAATTCCATGCGACAATCTTTTTTCTCATTGTATATTTAGTTAAACCCGCCTTTTTTGTTTTGCGTCCCTTTTCCTTTCCTTTAGTACGCAACACATCTGCGAAAATAAGAATTATTAGCGGGATAAAAAAGACTGCCGGATATTTTAATGTATCTTTCACGCCATAACTTTTCTTTCCGTAAGTTAGGGATAACTTTTCAAGGTTTGAAATCAATTGTTCCTCATCCGGCAAACTGTTTTTGTACCACAACCTATCACGACATTAGCATGCAAAATCACTCCGAATTCAAAAACACACCAATGTATCCTGCTTCTCTGACAAAAACAAATCCATAACCTTGGGCATACATCATTTTACAAACATGAAAGTAGCGTTACCATTAAAGCCGACAGACGGGGAAAGACATATAATGCGTATTTTTCCTTTCGCTGCATTGCGCTTGCCATTACCTAAGTAAAAAACACTTTGCCCAAAAGTGCATAACTTATATACAAACAGTGCTTTATACCATTTTACACACCACACACCACTCTACATTTTTCATCCATTTGAAGTTGGCAGAAAAAGGTCTGATGTAGTTTTTTCTATGTCCTATGTAGTTTTTTCTACATCGGATATATTTTTTCTAAATGCGCGGAACAACGGGGCTCCTCCGAATTTCAATAACCTTGCGGTTAAGTTCAATTTGACCATAACCCAAACTCAGCAAAGCCATCGTCACTGTTTCCACACGGGCACCCGCATAGTGTTATGCCTATACTATATGTTTATACCGTATGTGTTTTTTTCTTCCGCCATAACAAATGTGCTTTCTATGGAGAGCATGGATTCAATCCGCCCCAATACGTTTATTACAAAACTTTGGTATGACGCCATGTTACTCGCACTTACCTTAAGCAAATAGTCGTATTGCCCGGAAATGTTATAGCATTCAGTAACTTCAGGAATATTGCGTATGGAATTCACAAAGTCTGCGGCTATGTCATGGTTTATTCGCCGCATCTTTATTTTGCAGAACACGGTAAATCCCAAATTCAATTTACCTGCATTTAAGATGGTAGTGTATTTCTCAATATATCCGTTTCTTTCAAGGTTTTTCATCCTTTCGTGTACAGGAGACAGCGAAAGGTTTACCCTCGATGCCAATTCTTTTATTGTAAGCCTGGAGTTATTTTGAAGCTCTCGCAAAATTGCAATGTCCGTACTGTCTAAATTGTTTGCTTTTTCCATTTTTTAGTTCCTAAATTATCATTTTACTGCCAACGGACTTTTATGCTCATACAAACCACATGGTTTTTCCGTTTGTTTCTGCAAAAGTAGTGTTTTTTCCTTGATTTAGTCAAAAACTTGGTATTGTTTTTCTGTATATGTAATTTTGCAGATGAAAATATTAGAGCTTTTCAGAAAACAACATTAATAACATAAAAAGATACAAGATCATGTCAGAAAAGAAACTACATTTTGAGACACTGCAACTTCATGTGGGACAAGAAAAGGCAGACCCGGCAACAGACGCACGCGCCGTGCCTATATACCAAACAACATCGTATGTTTTCCATAACTCGCAACATGCGGCAGACCGCTTCGGGCTTCGTGATGCCGGCAACATTTACGGGCGACTCACAAACTCCACGCAAGGAGTGTTCGAAAGCAGGGTGGCAGCTCTTGAAGGCGGTGTGGCCGGTTTGGCGGTGGCTTCCGGAGCAGCGGCAGTTACCTACGCAATTACCAATATAGCGTTTGCCGGCGACCATGTAGTGGCCACTAAAACCATATACGGCGGCACATACAATCTTCTGAAACATACTTTGAGCCGTTATGGTATATCCTCTACTTTTGTTGATCCCGACAACTACGAGGAGCTGGAAAATGCAATAAAGCCCAACACAAAATTGGTGTACATAGAGACACTCGGCAACCCCAACTCAAACATTTCCGATATCGAGCGGACGGCGGAAATTGCGCATCGCCACGGCATTCCTTTGGTAATCGACAACACATTTGGCACACCGTTTTTGATACGGCCCATAGAACACGGAGCTGATATAGTGGTGCATTCTGCAACAAAGTTTATAGGAGGCCACGGCAGCTCGCTTGGTGGTGTGATTGTTGACGGCGGCACGTTTGACTGGCTTGCAAACGACAAGTTCCCCGGTTTCAGCAACCCCGACCCAAGCTACCACGGTTTGAAGTTCGGCACTATTCCTGCACCGTTTGCAACACGCGTGCGTGCTTTGCTTCTGCGCGACGAAGGAGCCACATTGTCTCCGTTTAACGCCTGGATATTGCTTCAAGGGCTTGAAACTCTAAGTTTGCGCGTAGAGCGACACGTGGCTAACACCCTGAAAGTTATTGAATATCTGAAAAAACAGCCCAAAGTGAAGAAAATAAACCATCCTTCTCTTGCAGACCATCCAAATCACGACCTGTATGAACGTTATTTCCCTAACGGCGGAGGTTCCATTTTCACTTTCGAGATAAACGGAAACCAAGCTGATGCTTTCAAGTTCATTGACAGCCTGAAAATATTCTCATTGCTTGCCAACGTGGCCGATGTGAAATCTCTTGTAATTCACCCCTTGACAACAACCCATTCGGAGCTTAGCGCAGAAGAAGCCGCTGACCAAGGAATATACGAAGGAACGATAAGACTTTCTATCGGTACAGAGAACGTGGAAGACTTGATAGACGATTTGGACCAAGCTTTCGCAAAAATCTAATCTCACGGCATTCTTGCAAGCTGCGTATAAATTCTAACGTTGTAGCATAGAGATTTTCTGTGTGTTACAAAGGCAAAATTTAGGTCTGATGTAGAAAAAACTACGTCAGACCTAATTTGAATTATATCCTATGTGGTTTTTACGCTTTCAGCATATAGTTTTTGCAAAAATATATCTGTGTTATCTCGGATCTAAAAACAAACCGATTTTGTTGACTTTTTCTTGCAATATTGTGTTGCTTAAAGAGGACGATACCTTCATATAATAGTCGTAACCGAACTCTATTTGCAATTTGTGTTTGTTATTGCGCAATACAAAATAAATTTAATGCCGTTTGAAATTTTTCTTGTCGTGAATAAGTTTCTTTGTATAGAATTTTATTTTTTGCTCTGCCTCTTCTTTTACCAACAGCATGGAATCCTTGGCATTGTCGGACAGTTCGAGCCTTTTTGTAGCATTTTCCAATTCGCACTTAGCCTCTGATATTTCAATGCTGTCAAGCAACAATATTCCTTCTTCCCGGGCATTAAAAGCCAAGGGATAACCTTTCCGCAGCGAATCTATTAAGTTTCGCGCTTCTTTATGATTGTTGTCGGCAAGATATGCGCGTGATTTGGCAAGACACTCATATCCCCCCGATTCCTGATTATTATTAGTGCATGAATATATGCAGAAGGTTGTTGATAATATAACAGCAGTGGCACTAACCGCGCGCGAGCATCGTTGTAAAACGCTTTTTTTATTCATCGGTGTTTTTGTTCTTGTTGGTTGTAGGTGGTAAAATTACTTTTTTCATTCGAATTTTATTACTTTTGCGCGTTAAAATCTTAGGAGTAAATGTTGGAGCTGACGCAGGAAGATTTGGTAAAAGCCATAGATAAGCCTTTGTTTCGCAAAATTTCGGAAGTGGCAGATGAAATGGGCGTGGAGTGTTATGTAATCGGCGGCTACGTCAGGGATTTGTTTTTAGGTCGCCCTTCCTGTGATATAGATGTAGTTGTGGTGGGCAACGGAATAGAAGTGGCACAAGCCTGCTGCAAGCGGCTTGGACGCGGGGCGCATCTTTCTGTTTTTCGGACATTCGGCACCGCGCAGGTGAAATGGCGCAAACACGAAATAGAATTTGTGGGCGCGCGCAGCGAAAGCTATAGTAGCAATTCGCGCAAACCTTACGTTGAAGCGGGTACGCTTGAAGACGACCAGTGCAGAAGGGATTTCACCATAAATGTACTTGCCCTGTGTCTTAATGCCAACCACTTTGGAGAACTGACAGACCCTTTTGGAGGCATAGACGACCTGCGCGACAAGATTATCAGAACGCCGCTCGATCCGGACATAACATTTTCGGACGACCCCCTCAGAATGATGCGGTGCATAAGATTTGCCTCCCAACTTGGCTTTTATATTTGCGATGAAACCTTCGATGCATTGGAACGCAACGCCGAGAGGATAAAGATTGTCAGTACTGAACGTATTATTGACGAGTTGAACAAAATAATTCTTTCGCCACATCCGTCAAAGGGTTTTGTTGATTTGCAAAGAGGGGGATTGCTTCAATATATATTGCCGGAGGTTTCTGTATTGGACATGCAGGAAACGCGCGGGAAGTTTTCGCACAAGAACAATTTCTATCATACGCTCGAAGTTCTTGATAATGTGGCTAAACACAGTGCAAACTTATGGCTGCGTTGGGCTGCGTTGCTGCACGACATAGGAAAGACATCAACCAAACGCTGGGATGCGGCAAACGGTTGGACTTTTAAGAACCACAATGTCGCCGGGGCAAGGATGATAAAAGGAATTTTCCGACGACTAAAATTGCCTTTGGACGAAAGAATGAAATATGTGCAAAAATTGGTGGAACTTCACATGCGCCCAATCGCTATAGCCGACGACGAAGTTACAGACAGTGCCGTGCGCCGTCTGCTTTTTGACGCCGGCAACGACATAGAAGATTTGATGACACTGTGCGAGGCAGACATAACGAGTCGTAATCGTCAGCGCAAACAGGCTTTTTTAGACAATTTCAAACTTGTGCGATGCCGCTTGAAGGAAATTGAGGAACGCGACAGAATAAGAAACTTTCAGCCGCCCGTTGACGGTAACGAAATAATGGCCACATTCGGATTAGAACCATGCCGGGAGGTGGGCGAATTAAAAGCATTGATTAAAGACGCGGTGCTTGACGGAGATGTACCAAACGAGCATGACGCAGTTTTTAAATATATGCTCCTGAAAGCAAAAGAAATGGGACTGGTTCCTGCAAAAACAGAAAATTATGCGCGCTAAACTCTGTTTATTAACGCTGCTGGTTTATGCCACCGCCTTTTGCCAACGTAATGTTTCTTTTTCGGAACGCATACGCACCGTGGAATGCGTTGTGAACGGAGACAGGCAAAAACCACCTGTTATTTCCCTAAACGGTAACGACATTGTAACAGCGTCTTTTGACGACATGACACATGATTATGTAAGATATCTGTATAAATTGGAACATTGCGACAGGGATTGGAACGTAAGCGATGCCCTGTTTGAAAGTGATTACATGACCGGGACTAACTTTGACAGGGTTATTGAAGATTACCAACAAAGCATGAACACTTCAAACCTATACACCCATTATAAGTTGAGCATACCAAACAAATATATAAAACCTGTAATTTCCGGGAATTACAGGATAAGAATATATAAAGAAGATGATGAGGATAACCCGGTTGCGCAAATGTGCTTTTCGGTTGTTGACAACAAAATCGGCATAGGGGCTGACATATCAACAAACACAGATGTCGATTACAATAAAGCACACCAGCAAATCGATTTGGCCCTTAATATCAGTAAAATCGAAACACGCGACCCTGAACGCGAGATATATGTGAGGGTTTTGCAAAACAAGCGATATGACAATGCTGTGTCAAATCCCATTCCAACGTTTGTAAGCGACAAGGAAATGAAATGGCAACATTGCAGAGAATTAATATTCCCTGCGGGGAACGAATTCCGTAAATTCGAAATATTAAATGTACACCAAGCAGCCATGGGCGTTGACAAAATGCGCTGGTTCCCTCCCTATTATCATGCGTTTCTTTACCCGGGAAAGCCTTACAAAAATTACATTTACACACAAGAAGTGAATGGGGCGTATGTGGTGAGAAACGATAAAGATGAAGAAAATGATACGGAAAGCGAATACGTGATTGTACATTTTTATTTGGAAACGGGAAAAAACAACGAAGGTAAGTTCTATGTTTGCGGCCAGTGGAACTCCTTTAATTTCACGACAGAAAATGAAATGATATACAAAGATAAAGACAAGGCTTACGAAGCAACCATGCTACTGAAGCAAGGATATTACAATTACATGTATTTGTTTGTTCCCCAAGGAGAAAATAAAGGGATCACTTCTGAATGTGAGGGCGATTTCTTTCAAACCGAAAACGAATACACCATTTTGGTTTATGCCCATTTGCAGGGCGAAAGATACGACCGTTTAATCGGCTATAGAGATTTTAGATTTATTCCAAACAAATAAGTATGCCGGCTTTTGCACAGATACTTGACTTTATTGGGTCTTTTGCTTTTGCAATTTCAGGGATACGCCTTGCATCTGCAAGAAAATTTGATATTTTCGGTGCCTACGTCGTGGGGCTTACCACAGCTGTAGGCGGAGGGACATTGCGCGATATACTTTTAGGACAAACCCCTTTTTGGATGTCTACTCCCATTTACCTTATATGTACAGGTCTTGCGGTTTTGTGGGTTGCCGTATTCGGCAAAAAGCTTATACGGCAAAACAATACATGGTTTATATTTGACACAATTGGTCTTGCCGTGTTTACAGTATCGGGAATGGAAAAAACATTAGTCTTGGGCTTTTCATGGTGGGCAGCCATCGTAATGGGCACAATGACAGGTGCAGCCGGAGGAATTTTTCGAGATGTATTTATAAACGTTGAGCCTTTGATATTCCGTAAGGAGATATACGCCTCGGCTTGCCTTGTAGGCGGTGGCGTATATATGTTTTGCGACATAATGGGATGCGACCACATAGTATCCGGTATAATCTGCGGCATTACCGTTATGTCAGTACGGCTCTTGGCAGTTAAGTACAAGCTATCGCTTCCCCATCTTAAAGGAGAATAGCTATGACAAAGGCTGACTTTTTCATAACGGAGAAATCTGTTTTTGCTTTTGCAATTGAATTAACTCTCCACAAACTTTCTGTTAGCATGTTGGCAAAGGCATAACCTAATGTTAGCCAACGGCGAACTATTGCCCGAGGCCTTTACTCAGTCGCCCTTAAAATCAAAACAATTTATCTGACTATCAACAAATTTGTTTTAATAATGCATTGTGCGAGTATGCAGGCTTTTGTGTTTTTACATGCATAAAGCTTGCTGATTTTTATTATTAACACGAGCAATGATACGCCTTACTTGTTCGGCAATCATACTGATGTGAGGCTTGCCGATACTCAAACATTTTCTCAAGCTGTATTATGAAAGCGTTGCGGGGTAGCGAAGTGATTCTCTACATCAGACATAATTTTTCCTATGTCCCATGTAGTTTTTTCTACATCAAATATAATTTTTGCGATGTTTGGAAAAATGTTGCAATTTCGATTTTGTTAGCGTACTTCCCGCAACGGCTGCCTGCAACTTCAAAAGAGCCCATGAACACTCTTTCGGTCCTTAAAAAGAAAATCCGCAAGATGCTACTTTTGGCAATATAGGCGTATAAGCCGGAATATCCCGATTAATTTTAATGGGTGGCTACATAATTTCAAAGCCCAAAGTTCCGTTTAGTAATTCTAAAGCAAGACTCTCGTTTATCATTTTCTTAAACTCCTCGGAAGGGTTTACCACCGATTTTACGGTGTTGTCAACCACAAAGTCTATACTTATATAAACCCGGTCAAACTTTTCGCACATAAAACGTATTATGTCTGAAGATATTTCGCGCATAAATTTGACTACCTGCTCGTTTTCACAAACCACCTTTATTTTACCACCTTCTTGCAACGATGGTTTCATGGCCTTCATACGCGCCGCCAAATCGTTGTAAGAATCCGGAAGCTTTTCCGCATACTCAAGCCACGCTTTCAACAATAAAGCATCATCCAAATCCCCTGCCGCTACTTTTACCGCTTCATTTTTTTCGGGTATGCCATAAGTATTTATCTCTACATCATTTACTTTTTCGGGAACAGCAGTTGATTTTTTTGCTTTAATATTGCTAATGGAGGTTATGTCCAGAATGTTTTTTTCCCCGAGCGTTCCGTGTTGTTCTGTGATTTGAACGGTATCCTCTCCACATTCCGGCTTTTTTTTGTCCTTTTCGCCTACTACTTCGGCTTTGGCTTTATCGTTTGTTTTCTGTTCTTTTCCCGAGAAAATCGGAGATAACTCTACTTTCTTTTTATTCGCATGCGCGTCAGAATCATCATCCGCCTGTGCAGCCTCTATCAAAGTTAGCTCAACCAAAAGCTGTTTGTTGCGGCTGTTGCGATAATTCAAGCTGCATTCGCTGCACAATCTCAACACCCGGTACAATACTTTAACGTTACATTTCTGCGCTTGTGCGTGATATTGCTCTGCCGTATGTTTTGACATTTGCAGTAAAGGCGTTGTCTTTGGATCAGAAGCCAACATTAGATTACGTGTGTGCCGTGCCAAACCATCTATAAAATCCCTACCATCGAAGCCGCGAGACGATATGTCATTAAAATCTATAAGCAATTTGGGAATATTGTGTTCAATAATACCGTCATATATATTAAAATACGCGGAATAATCCAGGATGTTCAAATTCTTTATTACCTCTTTATAGGTAATGTCGCCATTTGTGAAAACAGCCTGCTGATCAAACAAAGACAGGGCATCACGCATCCCCCCATCCGCTTTTTCCGCTATAATTCGAAGCGCATCCTCTTCGTATGTGAAATTTTCTTTTTTTGCAATTTTTGCAAGCTGGTATACTATATCATCTGCATCTATACGCTTGAAATCGTATATTTGGCAACGGCTCAAAATTGTGGGTAGTATTTTCTGTTTTTCCGTAGTTGCCAAGATAAATATTGCATATGAAGGCGGTTCCTCCAATGTTTTCAGAAAAGCATTGAAAGCCCCCGGGGAAAGCATATGCACCTCGTCTATGATGAACACCTTGTAACGTCCCATCTGCGGCGGAATTTGCACTTGCTCTATCAAATCCCTTATATTATCTACGCAATTGTTTGAAGCCGCATCTATTTCATACACATTAAGGCTGCGCCCCTCGTTAAACGATGTGCAACTGTCGCAGGCATTGCAAGCCTCTCCCTCGTCAGTCAGATGCTCACAATTTATTGTTTTCGCGAAAATACGTGCACATGTTGTCTTTCCCACACCACGCGGGCCACAAAAAAGATAAGAATGGGCAAGTTTCCCACTTCTGATAGCTCCAATAAGTGTAGCTGTGAGAGTTTTTTGCCCAACAACATCGTCAAAACATTGCGGACGATATTTTATTGCTGATACTGTATAATTGCCCATATTCTATTATTTCTATTTCTTCTTCGATCTAAAAAGCATTTGCTATTTTTGCCTCTAATTCCGACTGCGAGCTGCATAAAACCTCGCGTGGCTTGCTACCTATTTGAGGCCCAACAATACCGACACTTTCCAATTGATCCATTATTTTGCCGGCCCTGTTATACCCTATTGAAAATTTTCGTTGTATAAAAGACGTTGACCCAACCCCGGACTCAACGACCATACTTGCCGCTTCGTTAAACAAAGGGTCGAGGTGGATAGGTTCATCGCTCGAATAAGATGAACCCGAAGTCGAACTTTCCGGAAGCGGGACTTCGGGTAGTTCAAACGGCGCAGGATAACCCTGTTGTTTCGCAATAAAACTAGTCAAGCCCTCCACTTCGGGCGTATCTACAAAAGCACACTGTACACGCACAGGTTCGTTACCCGAACAGAAAAGCATATCCCCTCGTCCTATCAGACGGTTTGCGCCTGTTCTATCTATAATTGTCCGCGAATCTATAGCTTGTGCCACTTTAAAGGCTATTCGAGCAGGGAAATTTGCTTTTATGGTGCCGGTTATTATATTTGCCGTAGGTCTTTGCGTGGCTATAATCATATGAATTCCAACAGCCCGCGCCAATTGTGCTATACGTGCTATCGGGGTTTCAACATTTTTCCCTGCGGTCATTATCAAATCTGCGAACTCGTCAACTATAACCACAATGTAAGGTAAGAATCTATGCCCGTTATCAGGGTTTAACTTACGTTCGCAAAAGCGCTTGTTATATTCTTTAATATTTCGCACTCGAGCTTTTTTAAGAAGAAGATAGCGGGTGTCCATCTCTTTGCAAAGGCTGTTCAATGCATATACCACCCTGTCAACGTCCGTAATGACAACTTCTTCATTATTGTCGGGCACTTTTGCGAGAAAATGATTCTCCAAAGTAGAGTAAATGCTAAGCTCCACTTTTTTGGGATCTACAAGAACCAATTTTAATTCTGCCGGATGTTTTCTGTATAGCAATGAAGTAATAATGGCGTTCAGGCCAACAGACTTGCCTTGTCCCGTAGCTCCTGCAACAAGCAGATGAGGCATTTTGGCAAGATCAAACATAAACGGCTCGTTTGTTATGGTTTTCCCTATTACAACAGGAAGTTCTGCCTTGAAATTGCGAAACGCATCCGTATTTACGACGCTTTCCATTGACACTATCTGCGGTTTTTTGTTTGGGACTTCTATTCCTACAGTTGTTTTTCCAGGGATTGGAGCTATTATACGAATTCCCAAAGCTCCCAAAGAGCGTGCTATGTCTTCTTCAAGAGTGCGAATTTTCGCTATTCTTACTCCTGAAGCAGGTGTTATTTCATACAACGTTATTGTAGGACCGATTGTCGCACTGATTCCGGAGATTTCCACGCCGAAAGTCCTCAATGTGCCCCGAATGCGCTCCTCGTTGGCAGCTTTCTCTGACTCAGAAACAGAAATGCCTCCATTGTCATAATGTTTCAAAAGATTCAGCGGCGGAAATTTGTAGTATTCCAAATCCTTACGAGGGTCATACATGTTCTGCAAATTTTCTTGTGTCTCCCGGCCGTGCCCGGTTTTCTCTTCAATTATATTTTCCCCGGGGTCCTCACAAGGCTGCTTGGTTTCTTCTTGTTTATTATCTTCAATTATTAAACTTGCATTATCAGAACCTGACTTCTCTAAAGTTTTTGTATTTGAATCCGCAGACTCTTCACTTATTTTCCCTTCTGATGAAAGCTCCGCGTTTTTTCTCTTTTCAAAATTCAATTTGCCCAGCGATTTTTTTATAAGTCGAACAGTTTCATCCGACAAATAAACAAAATAGATCACCGCCATTAGCAATATTACAAGCAGCGTCCCCGGCTTACCGATTTTCAAAACCAACATATCGCAAACATACTGCCCATGTTTTCCTCCCGGCACAAAAAACAGCTGATTTATTATACTATCCGGAATAAAGAACTGAATCGCTACAGAAAACCATATCGTTAGAAACGAGAAATTCGCAAACAATTTCCACAGCCTCACTTTTCCTATTTTCATTAGTTTGAGACTCACAAACAGCAAAAATATCGGTATCAGTATAGAAGAGACTCCAAAACACTCGTTTATTAGCCAAAACGATAAAGACGCCCCTAAGACACCTCCCCAATTCCCAATTTTCCTTGCCGACGAAGCCCCATCAACTATTAAGCTTTGATCAACTGTTCCCGTAAAGAAAAAAGATATATACGAAAGAATTAGGTAAAGGGAAAGCAATAGCACTATCAAGCCCATGACAAAACGCACGTTTTCACTGCGCAGCCAATCTTTGCTCTCTCGGGCTGCTTCCTTTACGGCAGCAGCATTAGCCGTAATTTTATTTTTTGTTTTGTTTTTTGATGCCATTTACAGAATGCTTCAATAAGAATTACAAAGTTAGCGAAATTAACGGGCTTATATAAAAACACACCGCACTTTTTACCACAGAACAAAAAACAATCGGGGAAAAATGCTCTTATACGAAATCTTTCATTAACTTTGCACTGAAATTAGCTCACTGCATGTGAGTTTTTCTAAATTTCAAAAATCAAACGACAACATTTAAAGTTAGACTCAGGCTAAAAAAGCCTTCTATCATTGTATTATAAATCCACATTAAAATGCCAAATTACAGTAAAGATGAACTCATGCAAAAGAGTGAATCTGAAATCCGGGAAATTGCGGACAAACTAAACATAAAATACAAAAATTCTGAAACGCAAGAAGAAATTGTATACAAGATTCTCGATGAACAGGCCGTGCTTAACGCAACAAAGAAACCTACTGCCAAAAAGCGCACACGCATAGTAAAAAAAGAAATAGACCATGTTTATTCGGCATACAAGGAAAAAAGTGAGAAATTAGACAAAAAAGAAATGCCGGAAAACAAAGATTTGCCAACAAAAGAAGATAATGGCTCTTCGACCGACAAAGTTCCCACAGCAAGCGCAGAAGATACAGCCGCCAACAAAAATATAAACACTGTACAGGAAACCGCAAGCAAAAGCAACGATGTAGAGGAAATCATTCCTGAAGCCAAAACAGAAAGCCCTACTCCACCAGCTGCCGCAAACGCAAAAGGGAAATCTTCTGTTTACGACATGGTAACGGATTACGATGTAATACGAAAAGAACTTCCAAACCAACCACAAGACGAAGCTCCTACAAATGCAGAAAATATTGAAGATATAAAGGCTGATAAAAAAGCTGACACCAAAGAAGAGCCGGTATCGACAGTCTATGCTAAAGCAGATGAAAGCAATGACTCCAATGACTTTATTACGATAGTAGACATACCCATTGTAGATGAGTACGGAACTAATGTAAGTTGCGATAGTAAAAACGAAATAAGCACACACCCCAACAACATTCCGTCTTCCGATGAAAGTTTCATTGAGGAAGAAATCGCGACGGGACGGCTTGGAGGAAATTCCCGACGCGAGTCTTTCGCCACAGACGCGCAACCACAACGCCAAAATTTCGAGCAAACGCTTGAGGGAAGCGGATGCCTCGAAATCATGCCTGAAGGTTTCGGATTCCTGCGTTCTTCCGACTATAATTATCTCGCATCACCGGATGACATATATGTGTCAGGTCAGCAAATAAAGACTTACGGACTAAAAACAGGAGATGTGGTGGAAGGTTCCGTAAGAATTCCGCATGAAGGGGAAAAGTTTTTTGCCCTTCAAAAAGCCACAAAGATAAATGGCATTGACCCTGAAACTGTAAGAGATCGCGTTCCTTTCGAACATCTGACACCTTTGTTCCCCAACGAAAAATTCACTTTGTGTTCAGGAAACTATGATAACATATCCGCTCGCATTGTAGATTTATTCACTCCAATAGGTAAAGGTCAGCGTGCCCTTATAGTGGCTCAGCCAAAAACGGGAAAAACCATGTTGCTTAAAGACATTGCTAATTCCATAGCCAAGAACCACCCTGACACATACCTTATGATGCTCCTAATTGACGAACGCCCGGAAGAAGTTACCGACATGGCACGTACCGTAAACGCCGAAGTTATAGCATCCACCTTTGACGAACCCGCCACACATCATGTAAAAATTGCCGGGCTTGTAATTGAAAAAGCCAAAAGGATGGTTGAATGCGGACACGATGTGGTAATTTTCCTTGATTCTATAACACGACTCGCAAGAGCATACAATACAGTGTCTCCCGCAAGTGGGAAAGTGCTTACCGGCGGTGTTGATGCCAATGCTCTCCAAAAGCCAAAACGTTTCTTCGGTGCTGCCCGAAACATTGAAGGCGGAGGGTCGTTGACGATAATTGCAACAGCTTTGATTGACACCGGAAGCAAAATGGATGAAGTTATTTTTGAGGAATTCAAGGGCACAGGCAATATGGAACTGCAATTAGACCGCACATTGAGCAACAAACGCATATTCCCTGCTGTGAATATAGTTGCTTCGAGCACACGCCGCGATGACTTGCTGCAAGACAAACAAACTCTTGACAGAATGTGGATTCTACGCAAATATATATCAGACATGAACTCTTTGGAAGCCATAAGTTTCGTGAAAGACAGGTTAGAAAATACTCGAACGAACGATGAATTCCTGTTGTCCATGAATTCTTGATATACAAAAGTGCATGCAAGGGCATAAATTAACGACAAAAACACAAATTTGCTTTTCTTGCAAATTTGTGTTTTTGTTTTTCTTTCATCCCAAGCGGGTTTAAAAGATGCAATACAAACTACCTTTTAATTGATATATGTCATCCCTGGTATTGCGGCAAATAGGAAACCCTTTCCATAACTTTTATTTGGCATATCCGTTTTTGTTGCCTCGCTTGAATTTACCACGCATGCTGTCAAACCGCAAGCGAAGTACACCAAAAACAGCCTCCCCGAATATCGAACTATTCATTTTACTTGTTCCCAAACGACGATTTACAAATACCACGGGAACCTCCTCTATCTTATATCCCAATTTGTACGCCGTGAATTTCATCTCTATTTGGAAAGCATATCCTTTGAAACGGATATCATCCAAATTTATATTCTCCAAAACCTTCCGCGACCAGCATACAAATCCTGCGGTTGTGTCATGAATGTTTACTCTTGTAATGGCTCTTACATACTTTGAAGCAAAATAGCTCATCAACACACGGCTCATGGGCCAATTAACCACATTTACCCCGCTTACGTATCTTGATCCAACGGCAACATCCGCTCCGTCCTTTGCACAAGCATCATATAACCTTGGCAAATCTGATGGTGCATGGCTGAAATCTGCATCCATTTCAAAAATATATTGATAACTATGCGATAGTGCCCATTTGAATCCTGCAATATATGCTGTTCCCAAACCGAGTTTTCCGCTTCGTTCCATTATTGCCAAGCGATCCCCGAATTCTTTGCTTATTAAGTGTTTCACAATATCTGCTGTTCCATCGGGCGACCCATCGTCTATCACCAAGATATCAAAATTATGTTCAGGCAGCGCGTATATAGCACGTATTATAGCTTCTATATTTTCTTTCTCGTTATAAGTGGGAATTATTACAAGACTGTCGCAAGTGTCCATTTGCATATGTTTTTGTTGTATTGTTACGGATTAATACCTTTACGTTGTATCAGCAAAAATAACAATAAATACTTAAAACAGGGAATCATTTCACGGCGAAATTGCCTTATACCGCATGACGTATGCATACTGCACAGATAAAACCTGCCGTAAGAAGTCTGCATCGGTCATATTGCCAAATACAAGAGCGCACATAGGGAAGAACCGAATCATGCCGTGCAAAAGACTGAAATAATTTATGCCGAGCCGCGAATATCGCAAAATCAAAAACGGTTTTTTACACACATCCGAACCATCGTGGGACATTGTAAAAACTAAGTCGTATGTAGAAAAAAATATATCAGACATAATTCAAATTACATCAGACCTTTTTTTCGGCACAGTAAACATTTGAAATAAAGCAACTTCCATTCGTTTTACACTTATACGGCAACTAATTGACAATCATAATGTAAGGCGCAAGCGTATTATTACACCCGTGGCCTATGGAAAGTACGTCATTATAATATAAGGGTGTACCAAAATGATACACCCTTATAATTTTGACCATATATAAAAAATAGTCTGCTGCTTTTTATTTAATCAACTCCATACCTTTAAGAATGGCTTTCTCGTTCATTGGTATAAGATCGTGATGGCGTTCCGGCAAGGATTTTTTTAACGCAGCCAATATACCATCTGATTTTAATATCGGACGTACCTTTAGATATGCTCCGAGGACAACCATATTAAACGCTTTCATCATTTTATTTTCTGCGGCCACGTCCATGGCATCAATTTTGTAAATGCTGATGTCCTTTCGTGTTGGTGGCGTGCTGATACCAAAGGCATCATATATTAAGATGCCACCGGGTTTTATTTTTTTTTCAAACTTATCAAGCGAAGGCTGGTTAAGCAGTATCGCCGTATCATACTCGCTTAACACGGGTGATGATATTTTTTCATCGCTGACAATTACCGTAACATTGGCAGTGCCTCCTCTTTGCTCCGGACCATATGCAGGCATCCAAGTAACTTCCTTGCCTTCCATGAGACCCGCATAAGCAAGAATTTTACCCATAGAAAGGACTCCCTGACCGCCAAAACCGGAAATCAATAATTCTTCAGTCATGGTTTACATCTTTTAAATCACCAAGTTTGTAAAACTTGAACATATTTTCCTCCATCCACTTGTTCGCATCGACCGGAGATTTTTTCCAACCTGAAGAGCAAGTACTTACTATCTCTACAAGATTGGAGCCGATTCCGTTCATGGAGTTTTCGAACGCGTGGCGAATTGCCTTTTTGGCTTTTCTGATTGCGCCGACAGTTTCCACACTTTGCCGCGATACATAAGCTGTACCCTGTAAATTAGCAGCCAAATCCGTTATGTTAAGCGGATATCCATGCAAATTCACGTCTCTTCCATACGGACAGGTTGAAGTTTTCATTCCTATTAGGGTTGTTGGAGCCATTTGTCCGCCTGTCATTCCATATATGGCATTATTAATAAAGATAATTGTTATCTTTTCCCCACGGTTCAAGGCGTGTATGGTTTCTCCGGCGCCAATACAAGCCAAATCGCCATCACCTTGGTATGTAAATACCAAACGATCGGGCCACAAGCGCTTGCATGCCGTAGCCAAAGCAGGTGCACGCCCATGGGCAGCCTCCTGCCAGTCTATATCCAAATAACGATAAGCAAACACTGCACACCCTACAGGGCAAACGCCTATGGTTTTTTCGGCAAGCCCCATTTCGTCAATAACCTCTGCAACCAGTTTATGTACCACACCATGTGAACATCCCGGACAGTAATGCATTGGTGTGTTGTTCACCAATGGACTTTTTCCATAGACAAGGTTTTCCGGTTGTATTATTTCTTCTCTTGTCATAAATCTCTTTGATATATTTATTTCTTTACTTTGGAAGAAAACGTATTATCATTTCGGCAATCTTAACCAACACTGCAAACAAGCCTAATATTATGTAAGCCGGGGTGCTTTGAATACCCGGGCGCACAAAATAAAGCACAATTAATACAGCAACTATGGCAATAAAAGTAACATTCATTATCTGCCGTAACAAGAAACGTTTGTCGCTTTCTTTTCTTTGCTGTCTTTCGTGCCTGCTTGGTTGCGAAGTATTGGTATTGGACTCTATTGCCATTTTACTTGATTATTTTTTCTTTTAAAGATGCGATTATTTCGTCAGGAGCCGGAATCATTCCACCTAACCTGCCGAAATGTTCTACAGGCGTTCCGCTTCCAAGAGCAGCCATTCTAACATCGAAAACCATTTGCCCTGCATTAATTTCTACAACGAGAATACCTTTTACTTTATGAGAAAGCTCTTCTATTTGCTTGTAAGGAAACGGCCATAGTGTTATAGGACGGAACAGCCCGAGTTTTATACCTTCTGCACGAGCCATATCAACCGCTTTTCGTGAGATGCGCGCCGCCGAACCGAACGCTACCACAATATAGTCTGCATCTTCGCAGCTTACGGTCTCATATCTAACTTCGTCCTTTTTTATTTTGCTGTACTTGTCCTGCAAATGCAAATTGCGCTGTTCCATTATTGCAGGATCAAGCTCCAAAGAACTCAAAACATTCGGCTTACGATTTTTAAGCCCATGGCCATTTGTTGCCCATGGACACTCTTTTGCTATCTGCTCTTCAGTACGGCGTGGCTTTACCGGAGGCAAAACAACTTTTTCCATCATTTGTCCGATAACCCCATCTGAAAGAATCATAGCCGGATTGCGATATTTGAACGAGAGTTCAAATGCCAAATCCACGAAATCAGCCATTTCTTGTACCGAATACGGCGCAAGTACTATAACATTATAGTCTCCGTTTCCACCTCCGCGCGTTGCCTGATTATAATCGCTTTGGCTGGGCTGTATTGTTCCCAATCCGGGCCCTCCACGCTGCACGTTTACAATCACTCCGGGTATTTCCGCACCGGCCATATAGCTTATTCCTTCTTGCATCAAAGCCACTCCCGGACTTGACGAAGATGTGAATGCTCGCTTTCCTGTTCCACCCGCGCCATAAAGCATATTTATAGAAGCCACCTCGCTTTCTGCCTGCAGAACGACCATTCCTGTAGTCTCCCACGGCCTCAACAAAGCCAAAGTCTCCAAAACTTCTGATTGAGGGGTGATAGGGTAGCCGAAAAAAGCGTCAGCTCCGCAGCGTATAGCTGCGTATGCAATAGCTTCATTTCCTTTCAATAAAACAACATTAGAATCGTACATATATTCTATTTTTATATAGAAAACTACTTCTCTTCACGTTTACGGTAAACCGTTATGCAGCTGTCCGGACACACAATGGCGCAAGAAGCACAGCCGATACACCTTTCCCACTCGGCAACTCTGACAAAAGGATAGCCTTTTCGGTTAACCTTAGCGGGGGTAAGCTCCAAAATATTCACGGGACATGCTGCGACACAAAGCTGACAACCTTTGCAAGCCTCAACATTAACAACTACCGCACCTCTAATTTTTCCCATATAACTCTATATTTTTTCAAGCAACGGCATTTTCAAAATGCCTTTTATTGATTATACAAGTCTTTGTTTCTAAATTCCAATATGCTGTTCAGCATAACTGCCGCTTCTGCCGCAGGACTGTCGGGATTTATTGTTTTCGCTGCAAGATAATCATTTATGGCTCCAGCCCAATCTCCTTTTTTGCGTTTAACATTACCACGGGTATACAGCAACATATCGTCATGCGGATTTTTTATCAGCATTTGGTTAATCTCATTTATTGCATTATCATACGCTCCCGTTTCCACCAGGACATTAAACCGATCTGTTTTTTTATGTTTGGCAGTAACCATATTCATTCTCTTTGCAGTGCAAAAATAAACCATGCAAAGACAAGAGGTTTTTTCTATATTATTTTAACAAAGTTTTTTACTAATATTCAAATTAGTTTTATATTGTATTTTCATTTGTTCTTTGATAATAAATTATTTAAGCATAAGCAGCATATTGTTTCAAATACAACTATTAATGTGGAGATTTTTTCTTTTCATGTAAAAAATTGCACGCATTTCCAAGCCTTTGTGCAAAGCTTTACCGAATAAACTGCCATCCCCTAAAAACTCCGGTTCAACGATATATTCAGGCTCATACGCCGATATGCAAAGAAAGCAGCATTTCGCGGATTTCCTTTTAAGGACCGATAACGCGCTTTTGGCGGTGGCGTACAGGATGTATGCAATACGCCCTTGCAAATGCACAAATTCAAAACTGAAAACTTCCTCCAAACACCGCGAAAATTATGTCTGATGTAAAAAAAACTACATGGGACATAGAAAAAATTATGTCTGATGTAGAAAATCACTCCACCGCCCGGCAAAATTTTCATTTTCTGCTTGCGAAGATTTTTGAGAATAGGCAAACCGCACACCGATATGTTTGCCGAACAGGTAAAGCGAATCATTGACCGTGTTAACAATAAAAATCTGCAAACTTTATGTATGTAAAAACATAAAAACCTGCAGACTTGCACAATGTATTATTAAAACCAATTAGTTGATAATCTGATAAAAGGTTTTATTTTAAGGGACGACTCATTAATCCACCTGAACATTGCGGCTCTTTAAGGCAGCTATATTGGTTTATTCCTCCACTTCTTCGTATATAATTTTCTTTACCCGCTTTTTAGTTTTACCTCCCGCTGCTTGGTACGCTTTTTTGAAAAGCTCATCCTTACGGTCTATTGTAAACGTACGGAACTTTCCGCTGTATTTAGAAAGCCTCGTTCCCTTTTTTACTATTGCCTTATCGTCTGTAATCCACCCTTCCGCGCTATAGTTTATTCCACTATTGTGGTCTTCGTCATATAGGTAATGTATATTGCGAAGAGTAGAAGTATATTCTCCGTCTTTTATTTGGAACAAAATTTGATAATAAAAACGAGTGCGATTGGTTACCCATGCTGTGCGCCTGAAATACATCCACTCCTCCATGTTTACGGCAATAAGTCCGTTTGCTTCATCTTTTACGCTTATGCGGCATTGCGGCAGAGCATTCTCCTCTTTAAGCAAACCATTTGCAAAGGTAAGCAACGAATTGTATATTTGAGATTTGGATTTGCCTGCAATTTTGTAATCCTCTTCAAAAACCACCTTACCGTCCTTTACAGGCACGGCACCTGCGCCATATTTCTTTTCAATCTTATTATTTTGCGCAAAAGCGACCGTAGCAAAGAGCACTGCTGCCAGAAATATTATCTTCTTCATTTTTCTTTCTATTTTTTCATTTTATATTCTTTGTTATTTCCTCCTCCCGAGCAAAAAGGACAATTGCCGCACCTCTCACATCCTTTTGTTCGCGAATATTTGAAGTGCTTCACTATTCTGCGTACTACAGATATTGCGACTACGGCAAGAATTAACGCCGTTATTATTACCTGCCACATTTATTCTTGTTTTTTTACTTATTGCGCAAATATAACGTTTTTATTTTAGATGAGGAATTAAGCAAAGCAAATGTTTTTACTATACTTTATTGCGATTTGACGGCATTACCTTTTTGCAGTTTTTCTTACCTTTGACACAGCTAATAATTAGAAAATTATCATATATGAGCAAAATACCTGACGTTAAAGAATTTGCTTTTCGAGACACTTCGTTTGCGAATTTAATGAACAAACGAATATATAATGTGCTGCTTTTAGCCACCAAATATGATGCGTTCATTCTTGAAGACGACGGACGAGTAGACGAACAAGTATTTAATGAATACACATCGCTAAGCCTGAGTTCCCCCCCACGTTTCACACAAGTTACAACAGAAGAAGAAGCGCTGCAAGTTTTAGCCGACAGAAATTTTGATTTGGTTATTTGCATGCCCAACATGGATAACAGGGATATTTTTCAAGCTGCCACAGAAATCAAGTCAAGGTATCCGAATATCCCGATAGTTGTTTTGACGCCTTTTTCAAAAGAGGTATCGAAACGCGTAGCCAATGAAGATCTTTCCGCTATTGATTACGTATTCAGCTGGTTGGGAAATTCAGAACTTCTGCTTGCCATCATAAAATTGGTGGAAGATAACATGAACACACCGTTTGATACCTCCTGTGCCGGCGTGCAGATAATCCTTTTGGTGGAAGATTCTGTGCGCTCGTATTCATCTACCTTGCCTTTGCTTTATCATTTCGTGTTAGAGCAAAGCCGAGAGTTCTCAAAAGAGGCATTAAACGGGCACTTGCAAATGCTACGCATGAGAGGCCGCCCCAAAATATGCCTTGCACGTAATTACGAAGAAGCCGTGGACATTTTTGAAAAATATAAAGACAACATACTCGGGGTCATATCCGACATGAGCTTCATGCGAAATGGCAACAAAGACCCGTTTGCAGGCTACAAATTAGGAAGATATCTTCAACATTCCGGTATGATTGTGCCCTTCATACTTGAATCGAGCGATGCTGCCAACAAAACTTACGCTGAAGAGCTGAATTCACCTTTCATCGACAAGTACTCAAAAACCTATCCGCAGCAATTACAACGGGAAGTAAACGCTCATTTTGGGTTTGGCGATTTTATCATAATAGACCCTAAGACCAGAAAAGAGATAATGCGCATACACGATCTCAAGGATTTGCAGCAAAAGGTTTTCTCAATTCCCGACGATTCCCTTGTATACCACCTCAGCCGCAATCATTTTTCGCGTTTCTTCTACTCCAGGGCTATGTTTCCACCTGCCGAGCTTTTGAAGAAGATAGACGTGAACGATTATGCCGACATGAACGAAGCGCGCAAATTGATATTTAACTGCATTGTAGAATATCGGCGCATAAAAAATTCGGGAGTAGTCGCAATTTACCAAAGAGACAGATTTGACGAATACAGTTATTTTGCAAGAATAGGAAACGGCTCACTCGGAGGGAAAGGGCGCGGCTTGGCTTTTATCGGTACCATGCTTAACCGCTACCCCCAGCTAAAGTATTCTAATCTTGGCATTACAATTCCCCACACTGTTGTTATTTGCACGGATATATTTGATGAATTTATGGAGCAAAACGACCTGTATCCTTTTGCCCTGTCCGATGCACCCGACAAGGAAATACTCGATCGTTTTCTAAAGGCAAAATTACCGGAAGACCTGCTTGAGGACTTACAAACCTTTTTGGAGGTTGTAAAGACACCAATAGCCGTGCGTTCCTCTTCATTGCTCGAAGATTCACACTACCAACCGTTTGCCGGCATATATTCAACATACATGGTACCCCATGTGGACAGCGGCAACGAGGATACTTTGAATTACCTGCGCAAAGCCATAAAAGCTGTGTACGCATCCGTGTTCTATCGCGACAGCAAAGCATATATGACAGCAACATCTAATTTGATAGACCAAGAGAAAATGGCAGTAGTACTGCAAGAAACGGTTGGAAATCAGTATAACGGAAGACTTTATCCCACCATGTCAGGCGTGGCGCGCTCGCTAAATTTTTACCCTATTGGGGATGAAACGCCGGAAGAGGGAATCGCAAACGTTGCACTCGGGCTTGGTAAATATATTGTTGACGGTGGACTTACATTGCGTTTTTCGCCTGCTCACCCACATAATATTCTGCAAACATCACAATTGGATATCGCCTTGAAAGAAACGCAAACACGTTTTTATGCCCTCGACTTAAAAGATATGGGAAAAGAATTGTCGGTTGACGATGCTTTCAATCTTTTAAAATTAAATGTAAAAGAGGCTGCAAGCGACGACTCCCTTAAATATGTTGCATCAACATACGACGTATACGACCAAACGCTCAACCCGGGCGTATATCCCAACGGAAGAAAAGTTATTACTTTTTCCGGTATTTTGGAAAACGATGCTTTCCCATTGGCCGACGCTCTATCGAAGATTTTAAAAATCGGACAAAGCGAGATGGGGCGTCCTGTGGAAATAGAATTTGCACTTAACATAAACAAAGATGATGACACAAAAGCCACGTTCTACTTGTTGCAAATACGCCCTATTGTTGATGCAAAAAACGAAATTAAAGAAGACCTTACTGCCGTAAAGAAAGAAGATACTCTGATTCAATGTGGCAAAGTACTGGGACAAGGTATAATGACCGATGTGCATGATATTGTTTACGTTAAAACAAAAGGATTCAATTCTCAAAAAAACGGACTGATTGCCCGGGAAATAGAGAAGCTGAATCGCCAATATGCCGAACAGGGCGGAACTTACCTACTTGTGGGTCCGGGAAGATGGGGAAGCAGCGACCCTTGGCTGGGAATACCGGTTAAATGGCCGCACATAAGCCAAGCGCGTGTTATTGTAGAATACGGATTGGAAAATTACAGGGTTGACCCTTCGCAAGGAACCCATTTCTTCCAAAATCTAACTTCGTTTGGCGTAGGCTATTTTACCATAAGCCAATATAACGGCGATGGTTTCTTTGACATTGATTACCTTGATGAAAAAGATGCCAAATACGAAACAGACCATATAAGGTGCGTGCATTTTGAAAACCCGATAATCATAAAAATGGATGGGCGTAAGGGTGCCGGCGTTGTATTAAAGCCGGATGCACAATAAATAATAAACGCACTTTGTTTAACGCGATGGCATACAGGGCGTGTGCCATACGCCCCCGCAAATAACGCAAAACCATAATCGCATGTTCACTCTCCGGCACAAAAAAACCACATAGGATGTAGGAAAAATTACATAGGACATAGGAAAAATTACATCAGACATAAAATAAACTACATCAGACCTTTTTTTTCGACCGCCATAACGTTGTATAACGCATTAACTTACAAACCTTACCGTAAACCACGCCACTACAAGAAATTCAAGTACTTAGTCGTCCCACAAAAACTCCGTTCTACGGTATATTCATGCTCATACGCCTGCATTGCAAAGAAAAGGCCTCCTAAACCAACCTTATTTGACTAAGGGAGCTTACTTTTTCAAAAATTCATCCGCAACGCCTGCTTATGGGCATCGCGGATAGGCGTTGTATGCTATTTTGAGTTTTAGCGGACAGCAATAACAAATAAAAGCATGCAAAATCGTATATTTGCATAGGAAATACAACAAAAACAAAACATGAATTTTTTAATAACAGCATGCTTGGCAGCGACTTTGCTTACAAGCAACGGCTATACAAGCGTACAAAAAAAAGAGTTTGTTTCTTCTAAATCAAACGAGGAGCAGGCCAAGAAAAAAAACGGTAGCAACATTACAATTGGAACGATAATATACAATTGGAAAGATATTGACGGCGAAATGAAGAAACTCGCCGACAACAAATTTACGTCATGCCAGGTAAGCTACAACAAGGCTATGGACGCAAATTTTGCGCGCAAATTGCGAAAAACAGCAGATAAGTACAATATAAAGATAACCACAATTGTCGGGGTACCCGGACATAGCGTTTGGAATTTTGTGCAAGGGCCATCAACCATAGGACTCGTACCACGCGAAGGGCGAGAAAGCAAAATAGCAACCTATAAAAAAATGATTGATTTTTGCAAAGAAGCCGGAGTCCCTGCCATGCATTCACATTTTGGCTTTATACCGGAGGATATGTCCAGCGAACAATACAAAGAGTTCATACAAGTAATGAAAGGGTTAGGCAGCTATGCAAAAAGCAAAAACATCTTGATATACTTTGAAACAGGACAAGAAACACCAACCACACTTATTCGCGCAATAAAAGACATTGGCACCGGTAACTTGTTTGTTAATTGTGATGTGGCAAATCTCATGCTTTATGGCAAGGCAAACCCGGTTGACGCCATTCGGCTGTTTGGCCCTTTGGTAAAGGACATACATGCAAAAGACGGTTGCTACCCTTCAAGGGAAAACCCTTATTCGCTTGGGGCGGAAAAGCCCATTCCCGAAGGCGATGTAGACTTCCCAACGATTATAAAGTATCTGAAAGCTGAAAATTACGATGGAGCAATCACAATAGAGTGTGAACTTAATGAAAGCAGCAAAGATTATCTTTCAAAAACCCGCAGTTACCTCCAAAAGCTGATTGACAAAAAATAATACGCTTTCTAACCATTCAATTCCAAACAAATGACGCAATCGCGCCATCGATTTTATTTTACAACATGTGCAAACAATGCAAGATACTGTAAAAAAGAATTTTAACAAACGCTCAAAAGGAAGTTCCACCGTAGTAGAAGATGAGCTTGGGAGGTTGCAGCCGCAAGCCCTTGACGTAGAAACTGCCGTATTGGGCGCTTTGCTGCTTGACAAAAACGCTTTTGCCGAGGTAAGTGAAATCCTTGTCCCTGAAAGTTTTTACGACAAACGTAATCAGCTGGTGTTTACTGCAATCCGTGATTTGGCATTAAAGCAAAGGCCGGTGGATATGCTGACTGTTCGTGAGCAATTAAAACAAATGGGAAAACTAAATGAAGCCGGCGGACCTTTTTATATAGCACAACTTACGCAAAAAATCGCATCTACGGCACATTTGGAATTCCATGCAAAGATAATTCAACAAAAATACCGGGCAAGGCAACTTATCTCTTATGCAGGCAGAATAGAGGAAAGGGGATTTGATTCTTCACAGGATGTTGACGAATTAATGCAGGATGCGGAAAGTGAACTTTTTCAGTTGGCGCAGCAAAACTCTAAAAGAGATTACACACAAATAAATCCCGTACTCGATTCTGCCTATAAACAATTACGAAAAGCGGCAGAACGGCATGACGGACTTAGCGGGGTTCCAAGCGGATTTGACGAATTAGACCGGATAACCAGCGGGTGGCAGAAAAGCGACCTTGTTATTCTCGCGGCACGTCCTGCTATGGGAAAGACGGCTTTTGCATTATCCATGGCTAAAAACATGGCAATAGACAGGCACACTCCTGTTGGTTTCTTTTCCTTAGAAATGAGCAACGTACAACTCGTAAACCGTCTTATTTCTAATGTATGCGAGATTAAGGGTGAAAAGCTGAAAAACGGGCAGTTGGAACCCTATGAATGGATTCAATTAGATAAACAAATAAAACGCCTTTACGATGCGCCGTTATTTGTGGACGACACTCCATCGCTCACAATTTTCGAATTTCAAACAAAAGCCCGTAGGCTGGTAAGGGAGCATGGCGTAAAAATAATAATGATTGACTACCTTCAATTGATGGACGCCGGAGACAGCCGCATAGGAAACCGTCAGGAAGCCGTATCAACAATAAGCCGCGCCCTTAAACAATTGGCAAAAGAGTTGGACATTCCCATAATCGCATTATCGCAGGTAAATCGTGAAGCAGGTAAACGCGAAGGCGACGAAGGAAAACGCCCACAACTTACAGACCTTAGAGAATCCGGCGCCATAGAACAGGATGCTGATATCGTGTGCTTTATCCACCGCCCGGAATATTATCATATCGGCGGAGAAGAAATGAAAGGAAAAGCCGTTATTATCATTGCAAAGCATCGTAATGGTGCTGTGGGGGATGTCAATCTGAGATTCAGAGCAATATACGCATCTTTTGAAAACTTAGGAGACAATATTGTTTCTTCCAACTACAATGTGTATTCCGACCAGACTGCCACTACCGATGTGTCGCAATTACCACCGCCTGATAATTTAGATAACGACCCTTTTAATTCCACTGTGCAAGACAGCGAAACTCCTTTCTGACACAATAGAAGGGGCTGCGCCAAACCGGCTCAGCCCTTTCGCTTTATTTATCTTCGTTTGCATTACTATTGTCTATAAATCTTTTGCATAGCGCTGAAAATTCGTCTATACGCCTGTCTCGCAAATAAGGCCACCAACGCCTTACTTTTTCCGTGCGGTCAAGGTCTATTTCAATACATAGGCCGGCTTCTTCGTGTTCGGGCGCAATGGCCAGCATCTCCCCCTGCGGACCGCAAACAAAGCTGCTTCCCCAAAATTCTATGCCCGATGTTACACGAGTAGGATCTTCTTCATGCCCTGTGCGGTTTACAGTTATCACATATAGATTGTTTGCAACCGCATGGCCTCTCTGCACTGTTATCCATGCTTCTCTTTGACGCTTTATCTCTTCTTCGTCATCTTCCGAGTTATAGCCTATGGCCGTTGGGTATACAAGCAGTTGCGCACCTTGTAAAGCCATTAGCCGCGCGCCTTCCGGATACCACTGATCCCAGCAAATTTGCACGCCAAGATTTGCCAAACTTGTATTTATAGGATGGAAACCGATATCCCCCGGCGTAAAATAGAATTTCTCATAATAACCGGGGTCGTCGGGTATCTGCATTTTACGGTATTTCCCGGCAATTTCCCCATTAGAATCAAAAACAACTGCCGTGTTATGGTAAAGCCCCGCTGCTCTGCGTTCGAAAATTGTTGTAACAAGAACTATGTTGTTTTCTTTGGCTATTGTGCCGTAAAAAGAAGTGGATGCGCCGGGAATTGTTTCTGCCAGGTCGAAATTGTCCACGTCTTCGCATTGACAAAAATATGGTGTGTTCTGCAATTCCGGCAACACAACCAATTTGGCACCTTGTTTTGCCAGGTTTTCTATCCCTGCCTTTAATCTTGATAGATTTTCATTCAGATCATTTAGTATTCGTGGTTGTAAAATCCCTACTTTTATTTTTTTCATGTGGTTTTTATTTCATTAGTTCTTAAAACTCCAGCGGGAAACTGCATGGCACTGCAATGTATTGAACCATGCTGACGTATTAAAGCTGTAGCCGGAACACATACAATCTCTCTATCATTATATATGTTCCCTATTGCCTGCGCCGCTGAATTGTCTTTTACGGGCTGATTATATGACGGCACAAGTACTGCCTCGTTAAGCACAAGATAGTTTGCGTATGTTGCCGGCAATCGTTCTCCGTTGTCTGCATCGTATATGGCATCAGGCAACGGAAGCGGCACAAGATTAAAAGGCCCGCCATTTGCCATTACAAACGATTTCAGTTCTGCTTCCATGTATTTCAATTCCTCGTAGTGAGAATCGTGCACGTCTGTGCATTTCACATAAGCAATGGTGTTATTCGGGCACATACGCGCAAGTGTGTCTATATGCCCATCCGTATCGTCTCCCTCCAGTTTGCCGTGTTTCAGCCATAAAACCTCCTGCACATTGAATATTCTTTTCAGAGCCAATTCTATGTCCGCCTTATTTAGCTTCGCGTTTCTCGCCGGCGATAACAGGCAACTTTCTGTTGTAAGCAACGCGCCCTTTCCGTCTGTTTCAATCGAACCTCCCTCAAGAATAAAATCTTTACATTCTCTATAGTAACCGCCCAATATATTGTTGTCTTTGAGCTTTCTGTTTATGGCATTATCATTATCAGCCTTGAATTTGCCTCCCCAACCGTTAAACCCAAAATCCATAATTTCCGGTCCGTTGGGAGTTATCATGGTTATAACGCCGCTGTCTCTTGCCCAGGTGTCATTTATAGGGCACTCATATACACAGATGTTTTCTATAAGTTTCGAGGGAAGTTTTTCGCTAAGTATCTTCTCCACCCTCTCCTTTTGCGAGGTAACAATCAACAAACGCTCACGCACAGCTATTTCATAAACCATGCGAATATAACAGTCTGTTATTTCCGAAAGCATATAGTTCCAATCCGTATCGTCTGTTGGCCATATCAGCTGCACCCCGCTTTGGGGAAACCATTCCGGTGCAAGAAACCTGTCGCGCGTTTCCACGTTGATGTCGCTGTACCAATCCGGTTTCAGTTCCAAGGTAAAATCCATGCTATGCCCTCGGCGCGATTTGTAGAACAGTCCCATACCGATTTTATCTTAAAATTATTTCTATTATAAAGTCTGCCACCTGCGGTTTGCCGCCCAAATTCAACTCCACCCCATTCTTGTTCCCCGGGTTCTCCTGCCGTTGTTCCATAAATTGTTTCTCCATACTGCCGCATCCACTCCCCTATTTGCCTTAGTCGGTTAACCGCTTCATTGGGAAACTCGCCATTTGGCTGCGGTCCCACATTCAGCAAAAAGTTCGCTCCTCTGCCGGACGTTTGCACAAGCATCCTAATCAATTCGTCCGCACTTTTATAGTTAAGGTCGGTGCAGTTGTATCCCCATTTGCCGTTCATTGTGTAACAGGTTTCCAACGGCAGCCCTACAACCTCTTGCGCGGAGTTAAGCCCGGCATGGCTTTCGATTTTAGGCACATATTCCTGCGCCTCTGCCGTAAACACTGAGAAAGACACGAATAAAAATATAATTATTACACGCACCATCACAGATATCTTAAACAACTTTTTGCGCATCCGTTTTAATTTGAATACAAATTTACGAAATTCATTTTGATAAGCGCAGAAACAGTATTGCCCTATTCCATTCAAGCCTAATTTGTATGGCGGCTGTTACATTAAGTATTGAGATAATTTGCTTAACCAACACATTGCCTTACTTGCTCCTCCTCAAAAACCACGTGGGATATAAGACGCACCGCCGTAGGGACGTAATTGCATTGCTGTTGTGATGGCTCGCAAATACGGTTCGTGCACCGCCGTAGGGGCGTATGGCATACGCCATGAATTGCATCGCTTTGCAATGCTGCCGCAACGGTTCGCACTGCGTTTAACGCTGTGGTGCACAGGGCGTATGCCATACGCCCCTGCAAATGGCGCAAAACCTTAATTGCCCATCCTTTCCAAATACCCCCGAAAACTACATTTGACGTAAGAAAAACTATGTCCTATGTAGAAAAAATTATGTCTGATATAATTCAAACCACATCAGACCTTTTTTCGATACTTGCAAACTCGCTGTTTCATAAAAAGTTTGCAAGTGGTAAAAGTATACGCATGATGATTTTTATATATTCGTTCGCCCCATATAATATTGCATACTTCCACATACAAACAAAGGTCGTCAGATTTTTAATCCGACAACCCTTGTTTGTATGTGGAAATACGCAGACTTATGCCTTTGACACGTAGTTTACAAGCCACTCGCCCACTTCTTTCGTGCCGTATTTCGCACCGTTTTCTACCTGTATTTCGGGGGTTCTTACGTTCGCATCAAGAGATGCATCCACGGCTTTGCGTATTATTTCACCTTCTTTCTTCAAGCCGAAGTGTTCAAACAGCATTGCCGCAGAAAGCACTTGCGCAAGAGGGTTGGCAATATTTTTTCCTTTTGCCTGCGGCCAGCTGCCGTGAATAGGCTCAAACACGGGCGTGCCTTCTCCAACGGAGGCAGAGGGGAGGAGTCCCATAGATCCACTTATGCAGGAGCCCTCGTCTGTAAGAATATCGCCGAATGTGTTCTCGGTAACCATAACATCGAAGAATGTGGGTTCTTGTATCATTCTCATGGCGGCGTTGTCAACATACATGAAATCGGTATGTATATCGGGATGCTGCGATGCCATTTCCTGTGCCACCTTGCGCCATAGTCGTGAAGATGCCAAAACGTTTGCTTTGTCAACCACTGTAAGATGCTTGCGGCGGCGTGCGGCATACTCGTATGCTACTTTAAGTATTCTCTCTATTTCTTTGCGAGTGTATTTGTCGGTATCGTAAGCATAATCGTCGCCCTCATGCTTTTCGCCGAAATACATGCCGCCTGTCAGTTCGCGAATGCAAACAAAATCAGCGCCTTTAACGAGTTCTTCTTTTAGCGGTGATTTATGAAGCAGGCAGGCAAAAGTCTGCACGGGACGTATGTTCGCGTATAGTCCCAACTTTTTGCGCATGGCGAGCAGTCCTTGTTCGGGACGCACTTTTGATGCGGGATTATTATCGAATTTGGGGTCGCCCACGGCTGAAAAGAAAACGGCATCAGCTTCTTGGCATTTCTTGAAAGTATCTTCCGGGAACGGATCTCCTACTTCGTCTATTGCGGCTGCACCGCATATGGCATGAGTGTAAGTCAATTCATGTCCAAAGCGTTTTGCCACGGCATTCATTACATCCACTCCAACTTTCGATATTTCCGGTCCGATGCCATCGCCGGCCAAAACCGCTATTTTTAATTTCATGATTGATTGTAATATTATTTGTTTTCTATTATGTTTAGAATCTTTATGGTTGCCTTTATTGCCGACTCTGTTTGGTCTGCATCAAACCCTCGCGTGCGTATTTCTTTTCCATCAACATTCCACGTTATTATGGTTTGCACAAAAGCGTCTGTACGTCCTCCCGGGGGGATTGTAACGTTATAATTCACCAATTCCGGCATGTAGCGATGAAGTCTCTCCACATATATCTGCCTTATGCAACTTGCGAAAGCATCATATTGTCCGTCTCCGGTTGAGTGTGCCTCGTATTCTTTTCCGTCAACCTCAAGACGCAGCGAGGCCGAAGGCTTCAATCCGTATGCCGTGGATACAAAATAGCTTACCAAACGCACTTTTTCCTCAGGCGTGTCGTGTTTCAGCACATCGGAAACGATATACGGAAGGTCCTCCTGGGTTACGATTTCTTTCTTGTCTCCCAACTCTACAATACGCTTCGTTACGCGCTTTGTCTGTTCGGGAGTCAATTCCAAACCGAGGGCTTCAAGATTTTTAAGGATATTGGCCTTTCCGCTGCTCTTACCTAAAGCAAATTCGCGCACTCTGCCAAAGCGTTCCGGCAATAGGGCATTAGAATACAGGTGGTGCTTGTTGTCTCCATCTGCATGAACGCCGGCAACCTGTGTAAACACATTCTCACCCACAATAGGAGAATTGGCCGGAATAGATATTCCCGAATAACTCTCCACCAAGCGACTTATTTTAATTAACTGGCTTTCGTCAATGGTAGTCTTGGCGTGAAAATGATCTTTTAATATAGCCTGAACGCTGGCAAGCGGAGCATTACCTGCACGCTCGCCCAATCCGTTTATTGTGGCGTGAATGTTTCGGCATCCTGCAAGCACTGCGGCAAGCACGTTGGATATTGCAAGGTCGTAATCGTTGTGAGCGTGAAAGTCAAAACACACATTTGGGAAACGGCGGAGCATTTTATGTATGTATTCCAGCACTTCAAGTGGGTTAAGTATGCCCAATGTGTCCGGCAACATAATATGTTTTACGCCGAAAGCATTTAAATGCTCTATCAAAGAATAAACATAGTCAATCGAGGTTTTCATACCATTTGACCAATCCTCGACATAGGCATTTACCACCATTCCCAAGCTATGGGCATAGTCCACACATTTTTTTATGTCGTCAAAATGCTCTTCCGGGGTTTTACGCAGCTGATAATTCAAGTGGTTCAAAGAACCCTTAGTCAGCAAGTCTATTGTTTTGCAGCCGGCCTCGTTTATCCAATCAACGGAAACATGCCCGTCCACAAAGCCAAGCACTTCCACACGGTCGAGCATTCCAACAGATTTTGCCCAACGGCAGATAAGTTCCACTGCACGTTTTTCGCCTTCTGACACGCGCGCCGATGCCACCTCCACACGGTTTACCCCTACTTTTTGAAGAAGAGTTCTCGCTACATTTAGTTTTTCATTCGGAGTGAACGACACGCCGCTTGTCTGTTCTCCATCGCGCAATGTCGTATCAAGTATTTCTACGCAAACATCTCTCATTACATAGCGATTATTGAAAAACAACTTAAAGCTGCTTTTTGTAGTAATTGTTTTCAGAATTTTCCCAAGCCTCTATTTTATTCTTGGTTTGCAACAGGAAATCAATATCGTCAAGACCATTAGTAAGACAATACTTTTTGTAGCCATTCAATTCAAAATGCTCCGATTTCCCATTATTCTCATTTGTTATGGTTTGGTTTGGTACATCAACAGATACTATAGTCTTGGGATCTTCTTTTATTGATTTAAAAAGCTCTGAAAGAAATTCCGGGCTTACAACAACAGGAAGAACAAAATTATTTAGCTCGTTATTCTTGTGTATGTCTGCAAAAAAGCTGCTTACAACTACTCTGAAGCCATATCCGGCAATGGCCCACGCCGCATGTTCACGGCTTGACCCACAACCGAAATTTTTCCCCGCTACAAGTATTTCGCCGCTATAAAGCGGGTTATTGAGTACAAAATCTTTTGGAGTGCCATCAGCATTGTAGCGCCAATCTCTGAAAAGATTTTCGCCAAAACCTTCTTTGTCGGTCGCTTTTAGGAAACGCGCAGGGATTATCTGATCTGTGTCAACATTTTCCAAAGGAAGAGGGACGCACGTTGAACGTACTATATCAAATTTCTGTTTCATTTTAATTACACATCAAAGTTCTTGGATCTGTTATTTTCCCTGTTATGGCTGCTGCGGCGGCTGTAAGCGGGCTTGCGAGACAGGTGCGCGAACCGGGACCTTGCCTGCCTTCGAAATTTCTGTTACTTGTAGACACGGCCAATTTGCCTGCCGGAATTTTATCATCGTTCATAGCAAGGCACGCGCTGCATCCCGGCTGTCTGATTTCAAATCCCGCAGCTTCCAATTCTTTATCAAGGCCTTCTGACTTGATTTGCTTCAAAACGCTCCAAGAACCGGGAACCAGCCACGCTACTATGTTGTCCGCCTTCTTGTGTCCGCGCACAATACTTGTGAAAGCCCTGAAATCCTCAATGCGTCCGTTTGTGCATGCACCAAGAAACACGTAGTCAACGCTCTTGCCCAAAAGTTTTTCTCCGGAAGAAAATTTCATATATTCCAAAGCTTTTCGAGCTGACTCGTCCTTGCATTCGGGAATTGCATCTACAATTGCCATACCCATACCGGGATTTGTACCGTAGGTTATCATAGGCTGTATGTCGGCCGCATCAAATTTCAATTCCTTGTCAAACACTGCATCGGAATCACTTTTCAGTGTTTTCCAATATTCCACGGCTTTTTCCCAATCTTCACCCTTAGGAGCGTGTTCTCTGCCTTTTATGTATTCGAATGTAGTTTCATCCGGTGCAATAAAGCCTCCGCGCGCACCCATTTCTATTGAAAGATTGCAAAGGGTTAATCTGCCTTCCATGGAAAGGTCGCGTATGGTCGAGCCTGCGTATTCTATAAAATATCCTGTGGCTCCGCTCGTTGTAATCTTGCTCATTAAGTAAAGGGCTATGTCTTTCGCCGTTACTCCCTTTTCAAGTTTGCCCTCGACGCTGATGCGCATTGATTTTGGCTTTTGCTGCAGTATGCACTGCGAGGCCATAACCATTTCAACTTCGGAAGTACCAATGCCAAACGCCACTGCCCCCATCGCACCATGTGTGGATGTGTGTGAATCGCCGCAAACTATGGTCATTCCCGGAAGCGAAAGTCCTTTTTCCGGACCAACCACATGAATTATGCCATTGTTGGGATTAAACATACCATAATATGTCAATCCGAACTCTTTTGCATTTTTTTCAAGTGTGTCTACCTGTTTGCGTGATATTGGGTCTTCTATTGGTTTATCCTGATCATGCGTTGGCGTATTGTGGTCGGGCATACAGAATATCTTTTCGGGACGCATACATTTGAGTCCGCGTTTCCTAAGTCCTTCAAAAGCCTGAGGACTTGTTACCTCGTGACAATAAAGCCTATCAATATATAATTGGGTGGGACCGTCTTCTATTTGCTGAACTACGTGCCTGTCCCAAATCTTGTCAAAAAGAGTTTTAGACATATCTGTGTTATTCTTCTTTTTTGTTATGAAATTTGTTTATCGCATCTATATAAGCCTCTACGCTGGCTGCTATAATGTCTGTGTTTGCTCCAAAACCATAATAAACGCTTCCCTCGTATTCTACCTGCATATGCACTTTTCCCACATCGTCAGAGCCTTTGTTTATGGCCTGTATTGTAAATTCTTTCAAAGTCATCTTGCGGTTTATTATTTTTTTCAATGCTTTTATTGCCGCATCCACAGGTCCGTTGCCGGTTGCCGCGTCTTCAAACTTTTCTCCCGCAATATCAAGTCCTATGCTTGCAACGCTGCGAAGCCCCACCCCGCTTGTTACCTGCAAATAGTCAAGGCGAATGTGTTGGTTATCGCTGCGGTCTGCCCCTGCCAGCAACAGTACATCGTCATCCGTAACTTCTTTTTTCCTGTCAGCAAGACGGAGAAAAGCCTGATACACTTTATCAAGTTTCTCCCCATCCAAATCAACACCGTTTATCGACAGGCGATGTTTTAAGGCGGCACGACCGCTGCGCGCCGTTAGAACTATATGGTCATCGTTGAAGCCTACATCCTTGGGGTCTATGATTTCGTAGGTCTGCACATTCTTCAATATACCGTCCTGGTGAATTCCCGAAGAATGGGCAAAAGCGTTACGCCCCACAATTGCCTTATTGGGCTGTACAGGCATGTTCATCAAACTTGAAACAGTACGACTTAGCCCGGCTATTTTTTGCGTATTTATGTTTGTGTCTATATCCAAATCGTGGTGGCATTTGCAAATCATCGCAACTTCTTCGAGCGCAGTGTTTCCCGCACGCTCACCAATACCGTTTATGGTTACTTCAACCTGGCGTGCCCCGTTTATCACCCCTTCTATGGTGTTCGCCGTGGCCATGCCAAGGTCGTTGTGGCAATGTGTGGAAATAACGGCATTTTCTATGCCGTCAACATGATCCACCAAATACTTTATTTTAGCACCATATTCAGCGGGAAGACAATACCCGGTTGTGTCCGGAATATTAACAACAGTTGCTCCGGCCTTGATTACGGCTTCCACCACCCTTGCCAAGTATTCGTTTTCTGTTCGCCCAGCATCTTCCGCATAAAACTCAACATCCTCCACATAGCGTTTGGCGTATTTAACCGCCATAACCGCACGTTCCAATATATTTTCGGGTGTGGAATTGAATTTATACTTTATGTGATACTCCGATGTTCCTATACCGGTATGTATGCGTTTGCGTTTGGCAAATTTCAAAGCCTCGGCTGCAATGTCTATGTCTTTTTCAACCGCCCTTGTAAGCGCACATATTGACGGCCATGTAACAGCTTTCGATATTTCAATTACAGACTTGAAGTCTCCCGGGCTTGAAATGGGAAATCCCGCTTCTATTACATCAACGCCAAGGGCTTCGAGCTGCTTTGCCACCTCTATTTTTTCTACCGTGTTGAGCTGGCATCCCGGCACCTGTTCACCATCGCGCAGGGTTGTGTCAAAAATAAAAAGTCTTTTACTCATTTCCTTTCTTTATTACAGGCTTTTAACCGCTCCCCCAAGAGCAGGTTATTGCAAAATTACATTTTTCAGGCGGATTTACAATAAAATTCATTCGCTTATTGCTTGTTTTTCGGACATACTGTGATTTTTACAAACATTACTTCACATTATCCCTCGTAATAAGTTATTCTTGCAAGGCACGATTTGCAAGCCGTTGGACATACACTCACTGTTTGCCCATTTTCACGCCAACTAACGAAATGCCGATAGATGCCGGAAAAGGCTTGTTCTTTACGGGAAAAATATGTCTGCCACACAGCTTACAGATAATTATTATACGCTGTTTGTTGTTGCGTCGGGGTTGCAAAGCGGTTCACGCGGTGGCATACAGGGCGTATGCCATACGCCCGGAATTGCAATGTTTTGGCAATGATTTGCGGTGCGGCTAACGCGGCGGTGTACCGGGCGTATGCCATACGCCCCTACAAATGGCGCAAAACCTTAATTGCCCATCCTTTTCAAAGTCTCACGAAAACTATATTTGATGCAGGAAAAACTATGTCCTATGTAGAAAAAATCATGTCTGATATAATTCAAACTACATCAGACCTTTTTCGCCCAATTGCAATCATCTGAAAATCTTTTTATTGCATCGAATTACCTTTAAGCCACTATCTTTCTGTTAACCAACTGTTTACTCAATCAAGCCTCCACTTTTTTCACATCGCAAAAAGCGGATAGCCTCGAAGTGGGTAAGCATACATTCTTTTTTTGCGGCTTAAAATTTTAGCAAAAAAAAATCGGCCCGCAGTTTCGGCGTTTTGCCTTAACTGCGGACCGGATTTTTCGTATGGGGCCTTATCGCTCCTTTATCCTATCTTATTCTTCTTACATTTCAATCGTTTGTTATCATATCGAAACCCGTATAAGGTATCAATGCCTTGGGTATTTTAATCCCTTCGGGCGTTTGGTTGTCTTCGAGCAACGCAGCCACAATGCGCGGCAAAGCCAAAGCCGAACCATTAAGGGTGTGGCATAGCTCTATCTTCTTGTCGCTTGCACGGCGGTAACGGCAATGCAAACGGTTTGCCTGATATGTGTCGAAATTTGATACAGAACTTACCTCAAGCCAGCGTTTCTGAGCCTCGGAATACACCTCAAAATCGAAGCATATTGAAGATGTGAAACTCATGTCGCCACCACACAGGCGCAAAATTCTGTAAGGCAGCTCCAACTTTAACAAAAGTCCCTCTACATGGTCGAGCATTTCCTTATGGCTTTGTTTTGAATGCTCGGGTTTGTCTATCCTAACAAGCTCAACTTTTGAAAATTCGTGCAGACGGTTCAATCCTCTCACATCCTTTCCATACGAGCCCGCTTCGCGACGGAAACACTCTGTGTAAGCACAGTTCTTTATAGGCAAATCCTCTTCTTTCAAAATTTCATCGCGGTAAATGTTGGTAACCGGAACTTCAGCTGTGGGGATGAGATATAGGTTGTCAACCTCGCAATGATACATTTGCCCTTCTTTGTCGGGAAGTTGCCCTGTACCATAGCCGGAATCCTCGTTTACAACCGTAGGGGGCTGCACCTCGCGATAACCGGCCTTTACAGCTTCGTCGAGGAAGAAATTTATTAACGCACGCTGAAGTCTCGCACCTTTGCCAGTATATACGGGAAAGCCGGCACCTGAGATTTTCACGCCCAAATCAAAGTCAATCAATCCATATTTCTTTGCAAGTTCCCAATGAGGCAGCGGATCTTTAGGCAGCGGTTTCTCTGCCCCACCCATTTTTTCCACCACATTGTCTTTGGAATCTTTGCCCTCGGGAACTTCGGGATATGGCACATTGGGAATTGTAAGCAGAATGCGCTTCATTTCGTCTGCCGCCGCATTCATAACGCAATCCAATTTCTTGGACTCCTCTTTCTTTGCAGCCACTTCGGCCTTAGCCGCCTCAGCCTCTTCGCGCTTCCCTTCGCGCATCAAAGTTCCTATTTCCTTAGACTTGGCATTCATGGTCTGAAGAACAGCATCAAGCTTGCTTTGGGTTTCACGGCGCAAATCGTTCTGTCGCAAAACAGCGTCTATCGCCTCACGTGCTCCCTCAAAATGCTTCTTCTCCAAACCCTTTATTACACCTTCTTTGTCATCGGTGATCTGTTTTATTGTAAGCATAGTCTTTGTTGTTGTTTGTTATATTCCCTAATGCAAAGATAAACACTAATGTCTTACCATTACTTTTTTACCACCAATAATATAAATTCCGTTCGGGAGATTATGCAATGTTGCAGAATCGACATTACTATTAACTCTCACGCCTTCGGTGTTATAAACATCCTGTCTCTTTTCTAATGCGTCTATCTTCACGCTTTCCACTCCGCTTATCACGCCGTCAAGCACAAGCTCTCTCGACGCTGATTGCGAAGCCTCCTTGTCTATAGTGAAATAAGCGCGGAAAGGCTTGAAACTTACGGCATCTCCCTCTTCTGCTCCCACATACACGAACTTGCCGCCTTGAAAACCGTAAACGGTTTGTGTTTCGCTGCTTTTCACGTTTGATTTTCCGGAAAAAGTTCCATGGAACCGATATTTTTTGTTTTTCTTCAATTCGGGAGTGGATATGCCTTTGCGGCATTTGAATATGTCCAAAGGAGATGTTCCGTATACAAAAACATTGTGCAAATCTGCAAAAGGGTTTTGCGAAGCCACCTCGACAACGTATGGTTTGCACGCCTCTATCTTGTCCGAGGAAGCAAACGAAAGAGAACTGTTTTCACTTTTGTATTCAGTAAAACCATAAATATTTCTCATGCCCGTCTGCGATTTTTCCACCGTAAAAGGCAAACAGACTGTTGACATATATCCGCTTTCCGTGTTATTGAAAGTTCTGTCGTATGATGCATTTTTTGCTGTAAAAGAATACATTGCATCAAAAGGGTAACCATCCTTTATAACAAGATTGTCGCACTCGCAATCGTTTATCATGTCATATTTTTTAGTGCTCGAAGACTTGGTTTTAACCACATTGTGCGTGTTCGTCACAATTGAGCAATATGGATCATAAATAAGGCAATTCGGATTTCCCGAAGTCAGCTCCACCTTATTAACGCCCGCTTTAAGACTTGCGGAATTCAAGTCTAAACTCGTGAGGTTATCATTGGCAGCAACAATCTCCTGCAACTCTTTAAGCATGGCCCCATCGAGTTCTCCCACAACCAAAAGCCTTGAAGCTTTGGATAACTCCGCCTTATCTTTGCTCAACGAATACAAAAACACATCGTCCAAATAAAAATTGCGCACATTGTTCTTTTCTTTTGCAGATATGAATAATTCTTCTGCACCGGATAAAGAGCCACGCAAATAAGATGGAGCATCGATGACAGTTGGATCATAACTTTTATTATTTATAGTTATCTTGAAAGGCTTCGAATTGTACAACATCACACGAAACGTAAAAAAAACCTTTTCCTTTGTTTTTGTCTTTACCTTGAACTTTCCAACAGTGTTTCCGGCACCAACTTCCAAACACTGGTATCCATGCTTACAATCTGAAAAAGTGGCATTTTCTGCCGACAACGCTTCTTGTGTGTAGTCTTCCAAACTTGAGCCGCCATCGTTTCCACCATAATTCAGAGACCAGTCAAAACGTTCGGAATAAAATGGTATGTAAACTTCTAACCCGGAAGTTAGGCCATCACTTTGAGCCGCTGAACTTATATAGAAAAGCTGCAAGCCCATCAGCAAAAACACGAATTTAATTTTAATTGTTCTGTAAAGCATTTTTCACTCAACTATTTATTTCACCGCGCTAATTTAATGTTTTTTTGCCATTTGGCAACGCCATTGACAATTAAATCTGTCGTTAAGACTTTGTAAACTGCAAAAACTTGCATAAAAACTATTGCTGTCCGCTAAAAGTTTTCGACCGATATAAAATCAGGGTCGGATTTCTCGCTTTGAATTCAGTCCTTTCGGTTACTTTTGTTTTTTACAAAATATAGCCACAGCAACCATGAACAAAG
>ERZ808252.449-NODE-449-length-40167-cov-5.875997_pt1 | contig 40167 bp, 24 predicted proteins | sample MGYA00521242_ERZ808252 | MGnify/ENA primary metagenome ERZ808252 (study PRJEB31516, sample SAMN03275581) | gut metagenome | biome: mammalia-associated habitat; material: feces | host: Papio cynocephalus | place: Kenya | collected 2012-08-07 ...
TTATAGCTGCCATGACAAACTGGGACGAACGCGAGCTGCAACTCAGGCTCGACTTTCTGGACGATGCCGACTATAAGGCCGTGATATTCAGTGACGGAATCAACGCTTCGCGGAGTGCCGAAGACTACAAACGCGAAGAAAAGGTGGTGAAAAAAGGAGATGTGCTGCGGCTCCTGCTGAAAAGCGGGGGCGGATGGACGGCACGGCTAGAGAAAATACGCCGATAGGAAAGTCCCGTTATTACGCCTATTTGTTGTAAGTTTGCAGTCAAGAAGTCTTTTTCATGAGTGAAAGTAAAAAAGAAACAGGCAAGGCAGGCCTTGAGCAAAAGCACCCGTCGATGCACGGTGGAACACTGAAAGGGCTGCGTGCCGTCTACCATACACTGGGATGCAAACTGAATTTTGCCGAAACCTCGGCATTGAGTGACAAGCTGGCCGCCGCAGGCGTGGAACGGACAGAAGGGAAGGCAACGGCCGATCTGTGCTTTATCAACACGTGCTCCGTGACTGAAACCTCCGACCACAAGTGCAGGCAGGCCATAAGAAAGGCCATTCGCGAGAATCCCGGTGCCTTTGTGGTGGTGATGGGGTGCTATGCCCAACTCTCTGCCGACACGATTGCCGCGATAGAAGGTGTAGACCTCGTTGTGGGAATGGAGCAGAAAGGACAGATAATCCCTTTACTGGAAGAACGACTGCCACAGCATTTTGCACGGCAAAAGGGCGAACCCTGCAGTGCTTCTCTGCACGAATCGCTGGTGGTTCCCTTTAATGATATCAGAACATTTGTGCCTTCCTGCTCCCGCGGTGAGCGTACACGCTACTTCCTGAAAGTGCAGGACGGATGCAACTATTTCTGCACCTACTGCACCATACCCTATGCCCGCGGACGCAGCCGCAACGGAAAGATTGATGACCTTGTACGTCAGGCAACCGAAGCAGCCCTGCAGGGTGGCAAGGAAATCGTTATCACAGGGGTTAATATAGGCGACTTCGGACGCACCACAGGCGAGACTTTCCTGCAACTGATAAAGGCACTCGACGGTGTGGAAGGCATAGAGCGTTACCGCATATCTTCCATAGAGCCGAATCTGCTCACCGAAGAAATCATCGACTATTGCGCACAGAGCCGGGCGTTTATGCCGCACTTCCACATTCCGCTGCAAAGCGGCAGCGATGAAGTGCTGCGGCTGATGCATCGCAGATATGACACGGCTTTTTTCGCAAAACGGATAGATTATATAAAGAATGTGATGCCCGATGCCTTTATCGGTGTGGACATCATAGTAGGAACACGTGGTGAAACCGACCGGCTCTTTGAGGAAGCCTACGATTTTGCCCAAAGCCTGGATGTGGCACAATACCATGTGTTCAGCTACTCCGAGCGGGCCGGAACTGCAGCCTTGAGGATTCCGTATAAAGTGACCGAGGCTGTCAAGCATCAACGCAGCCAACGCTTGCTGGCATTGTCGGAAGAGAAACGGCAAGAGTTCTACCGACGTTTTGTGGGGACGTGTCGCCCGGTATTGGTGGAACATGCTTCGCGCCCGGGTGGTAGCGTGCATGGTTTCACGGATAACTATATCAGGGTGGAGCTGCCCGAGCCATGCAGCAATGACGATAATACGTTGGTGAATGTCCGACTTGGCGATTTTAATGCTGACAATACATCATTAACAGGCACAATTATCTAAAGGATATGGGGCGCAAAGACATAACCGTAGTGATACTCAATTGGAATGGTGCACAGATGTTGCGCCGCTTCCTGCCTTCGGTCATCCGTTGTTCGCCCGAAGCCTGTGTCGTGGTTGCCGACAACGGGTCAACGGATGAGTCATTGCAAATGCTCGGAAAGAACTTTCCTCAAGTGGGAATAATGGCTTTTGAACGGAACTATGGATTTGCAGAAGGCTATAACAAAGCCATCCGACAAGTGAAGACGCCTTATGCCGTATTGCTGAACGACGATGTGGAAGTCACCTCCGATTGGCTGCAACCTCTATATGCCTTTATGGAAAACCATAAGGAGGTGGCAGCCTGCCAACCCAAGATACTTAGTGAGATGCAGCGCAGCAGCTTTGAATATGCCGGAGCAGCCGGTGGCTTTATCGACTGCTGGGGTTATCCTTATTGCCGGGGGCGCATGCTGGACGTGGTGGAGGAAGACAAAGGACAATACAACACGCCCTGTCCCGTGTTCTGGGCCACGGGTGCAGCCCTCTTCATACGCACGGACGTATATTTGAAGGAAGGCGGATTGGACAGCCGCTTTTTCGCTCACATGGAGGAAATTGACTTGTGCTGGCGTCTACGCAGCCGGGGCTATGCCATCTGGTGTATCCCCCAAAGCTCCGTGTACCACGTTGGTGGGGGCACGCTGAACAAAGCCAATCCCCATAAGACTTATTTAAACTTTCGCAACAATTTGCTGCTGCTGTATAAAAACATGCCCGGGCCCACATTCAGGCATGTCTACCGCATCCGCGTGTTACTGGACATGCTGGCCGCGCTGAAAATGCTTTTATGTGCCCGGACCGGGGATGCCGCGGCTATAGTAAAGGCACATCGCGATTTCAAAAAAATGCGTCCCGGCTTTGTTGCAGCCCAAAGAGAAAACCAGGAAAAATGTGTGCTACATGCGATACCTGAAAGGCAAAAAGGCAGCCTGTTGGTGGCTTTTTATCTAAGGAGAATAAGAAAGTTTTCGGAATGGCTTAATTAGTGCAAATAATATTTTGATAACTCAAAATATAAGCGTACATTTGCAGAAACTGTAACGTTATACATACGTTGAAGCACTTTGTCCTTTTCATAACAGCATTATTGATATTTGCTTCCTGCACGGAGATAAAGAAAGCAAGTATGGAAAAAGCGTCACAAAGCAGTGGCGTTTTGATAACACGTATCGATAAGTTGGAGACAGACTTTATACTTAACGAAAGCAGTGTGGCCATGCAGGAGATGGCCATCGGCTATCCCGAGGAAACAAAGATTCTGATCGAAGACGTGCTCCGCATAGGAAGCGTAAAGGATTTGGAGGTGGAGAGCAAGCTGAAAGACTATTTTGTAAAGGACAGCATGCGCTACCAGCTGGTGAAAGACGTCGCTGCAAAATACGATAACCTTGGCGTGTTGGGCAAAAACTTGAAGAAGGCTTTCAACAATCTTCAAAAAGAAATGCCCGGCATGCATGTGCCCCAATTCTATGCTCAGATATCAGGATTCAATCAAAGCATCGTAGTCGGAGATAGTATCTTGGGCATCAGCCTGGATAAATACATGGGCACCGACTACAAACCCTATAAGAAAATATACTATCAGCACCAGATAGAGCAGATGCGTCCGTCACATATCGTGGGCGACTGCCTGTATTTTTGGTTGGAAAGCAAACAACCTTTGGCTCTTTCCGGTGAAATGCGGTTGCTGGATTTGATGGTTTATTTAGGCAAAATCAACTGGACGGTATATCATCTGCTTGGAGATGGCTTCAAGGGTGACAAGAAACTGTACTATCTGAAGCCGGATCAGGATATTGAAAGAGAGTGGCAGGAAATGACAAAAAAGCTCTTCAGAAAGAATGTCCTGTCTTTACAAAATGAGCAGACTGTACGACATGTGATGTTCGGTTCGTTGGAAAAGGATATGGCAAACGTCGAAGGCTTGCAGGGAGTGGGCGTTCCCGCAGGTCTTAAAATAGTAGACGACTACATGCAACGCCACCCGGATTGCAGCCTGAGCCGGTTGTTTGCCATGACCAATGCCGAGCAGTTGCTGCAGGGAGCCGGCTATACTGTCAGGTAACTATGGAAGCTGCTCTGTATCTGATACCCGTAACTTTGGGCGCAACGCCTTATGAAACAGTTTTCCCTCCATATAACCGCGAGGTGATACTCCAAATACGTCATTTTATTGTCGAGGAAGAACGCAGTGCAAGGCGCTTTCTAAAGATGGTGGATTCCTCAATAGACATTGACCAACTGTGCTTTTATCCGATGGGGAAGCATGCCGACAGCAACCGCTTTCGTACTTATTTGCAGCCTTTGATAAAAGGACAGCCTATGGGCGTAATCTCGGAAGCCGGGTGTCCGGCTGTGGCAGATCCCGGTGCGGATGTTGTTTCCATTGCACAACAAATGGGATTGAAAGTAAAGCCTTTGGTGGGGCCTTCGTCCATTCTTATGGGGCTGATGTCCTCCGGTTTCAATGGCCAAAGCTTTGCCTTTCACGGATATCTGCCTATTGGCTCGCCACAACGAATGGCAATGCTTAAGAAGCTCGAAGCACGCTCCTATGCAGAAGACCAGACACAAATATTCATTGAAACTCCATTCCGCAACCACCAGATGTTTGACAACCTGTTGGCGTGCTGCCGCCCTCAGACACGTCTTTGTATTGCGGCCGGCATAACGTGTCAGGATGAGTATATCCGTACACATACAATACAGGAGTGGAAACAGATTCAATTGCCGGATTTGCGTAAGACTCCGGCATTATTCTTGATTTATCGTGCTTCGGCCGCTCCCGCGATGCAGAAACACAAAAGATAGAATGTGAGGGTTTTATCAGCCGATTGTATAGATGACGAATATAATCAGTGACATAAAAGAAGAGCTTCTGCCGGTTTATGATTCACGCGAAGCTTCGGCAATAGCCCGTGCCATAGCCGAAGAGTGCTTCGGAATCACTCTTGCCCAGGCTTATGCCGGTTTGCATCGGCCATTGAATCAAAGCGAAAAAGAATTGCTGAAGCAGGTTTTGTATCGTCTCAAACGGCATGAACCCTTGCAGTATGTCCTGTCGCGTGCCTGCTTCATGGGGCATTTGTTTTGTGTTGCTCCCGGTGTGCTCATTCCGCGCCCCGAAACAGAAGACCTGGTGGAGCAGGTGATTCGTGAATACGATAAGGCCGACGCACCCTGTCTGCTGGATATGGGTACGGGCAGTGGCTGCATAGTTGTTTCGTTGAAGTTGGCATTGCCTCGGGCTCAAGCCTTCGGGATGGATATTTCATGTGAGGCTCTTCGTCAGGCACGTGCCAATGCAGAGCAGCTCGGTGCCAAAGTAAAGTTTTTCCAAGCCGACATGCTGAAGCCTGCAACTTTGCCGCCTCTCTGTGTCGATGCCTTTGTGAGCAACCCTCCCTATGTCAGAATGTCGGAGGCGAAAGATATGGATCTTCGTGTCAAAGAATACGAACCGCGCGAAGCATTGTTTGTTCCCGACGACGAACCTTTGGTATATTATGAGGCATTGGCCCGGTGTGGCAAACAGCTGTTGAAGCCGGGTGGACGTATATTTGTGGAAATAAACAGTGCTTTTGGTGCCGAAACGGCGGCACTCTTCAAGTCGTATGGGTATTCGGATGTAGTTGTCTGCCGTGACCGGTTTGGCAAGGAAAGGATAGTGACATGTCGCAAATGAAGAAGACGTTATCAACGGATGAGGCCTTTCAGAGGCTGTCTGCCAGATGTGCTGTGGCCGAATGCGCCCCTTTAGATTTGTTGCGGAAGATGGAGGGCTGGGGACTTGACGAGGAATCCCGCCTGGCTGTATTGCAACGCCTCAAGGAACAGGGCTATGTGAATGAACAGCGTTATGCCTCGGCTTATGTACGCGACAAGTTCAACTATGCCGGATGGGGCAGAATGAAGATAATGCAAGGACTGCGAGGAAAAGGGTTTTCTCCATCCGAATGCGACAGAGCGTGGCAGGAAATCAATGAAGAGGATTACCGCAAGTCGCTGATTCGCTTGTTGATATCCAAGTCGAAGAGCATCAAGGCCCGAAGTGCCTTTGAGCGCAAAGCCAAGCTGGCGAGGTTTGCTTTTGGCCGGGGCTTTGAGCAATGGCTGGTGATGGAGAGTCTTGAAGAACTGTTGCAAGACGATTCCATCTGATGCATTCCAAGCCGAAATCTTTGTTATCGCTGTTGTCGGGCCTTGTCTGCGATATCGACGAACTGCTTTTTCCCAGGGTGTGTGTTGTATGTGGCAAGAAGCTTGCTGCCGCTGAGCCGTCTGTTTGTGCCGGCTGTTTGTCGAGGCTGCCTTATACATGTTATTGGGGCACGCCAGACAATGCTACGGAACGTCTCTTTTATGGTGTGGCTCCTTTGGTCAGGGCCAATTCCTTCTTTTATTACTATCCCGGATCTGATTCCCACCGTGTTTTGATGGCTTTGAAGTACGAGCGTCATCCCGAGCTCGGCCGTTTTCTGGGTTCCATGATGGCAGCAGAACTGCTCGAAACCGGCTTTTTCAATGATATAGATGCGCTGGTTCCTGTTCCGTTGGCCTCGGGGCGCGAGCACCGGCGTGGCTACAATCAAAGTTACATGCTGTCAAGGGGCGTTGCCGATGTGACGGGAATTCCTATCATGGATAGGGTGGTGAAGCGTGTTGTTGAGCGACCTTCACAAACACGTCTGAGTCACAGCGAAAGGAGAAGCAACGTAGAGGATGTGTTTTCTTGCATATGTCCGCAGCTCATCAGTAACCAACATGTTTTGCTGATGGACGATGTTGTCACCACGGGTGCGACGCTCAGCTCATGCATGAGAGCCATGGATGTCTCTTGCGAAATACGTTTTTCGGTGCTTACGCTGGCTTTGACTGTGAACAATTTTTCTGCACCGTGCGGTCTTGTCCCTCCTTTTGATATATAGGGTGTGTCGTTAGGGCATGCACCTTCCATTGCCTTATTTGGCAATGGCTTTGGCTGTTGCGTGTACGGTCTTTATAATGGCTTTCGAGCTGAACGTGGCTCCGCTTACGGCATCCGGTGTATAGCTTTGTGCTTCCTTGAGCGTTTTGCCGTTCCATGCCTTCATCAGTGGCTTGGTCCATTGGAAGACGTCGGGCGATTCATGGTTGGGAGCTGCTGCCATTCCTATGATTTTCTGCCGTTGGTCAACGGCAATGAAGAGCGGAGTTGGCCCGGAGAAGCCGTGGATGCCCTTGCCGTAGGGGTAAGAACTATATATATGGATGTTGCCGATGACCCATTCTGCATCACCGGCCTTTACGGGGCTGACTTTCTTGAATCCCAGTTTGTTCAGGATGCCGGCCGTCAGTGCGGGTCCTGCATCCTTGGTTTTCTTTTGAGCTTCGCTGCACGATGGCATAAGAGCCAGTGCAGCGAAGGTTATGGTTGCGGGGATAATCCTCAAATTCATTACCGCTTAGAGGCTTAGTTACCCTTTTGTCGGATGATGATGTCGTTGCTTATGCCGTTCAATGTGCTTAGCTTGTAGACCGCGGTGCGTTCTTTTCCCGTATTGTTTGCCTCGAAGTTCAGCTTTACAGTATGCATGCCGCTCTCGAAGTGCTGTTCTTTCGGTGTAATCCAGTCGGCATCTGTCGACAGTGTGGCTTTCTTGTCGTAGATGGTGAACACGAGTTGTGCCGATGTCGAATCTTTGGCAGTCTCCTTCAGGAAATAGGCTCCTTGGTAGCTGCTGCCTCCCGGTATGTAGTCCTTTCTGGTAGAGCCGCTGAAAGCCACGGCGGGTTCTACGATGTTGAGCCAGTAGGTCTGCACATAGCTGCGGGCAACGGTGTGCTTATTGTTGGCAACTTTCAGCAAGGAGTTTCTGAGGGAGTTGCTTGTGTTGGGCGTGAAGTAGATGGGCATGGTGTGTGCTTCCACTTTTGTTCCGCTTTGTGTCATGGATGATTTGAGCGGATCCAGGGATGCGCCTTGGCCGTCAACGGTGGCTTTCCACGACGATACAGAGACAATGGTGAACGAGTCTACGGTTTGGTCTGCATAGACAATGGCCGCTCCGCTTATGATGGGATAGATGCCCAGTTCGTCATATTCAACGTCCTTCTTGTTGTCACATGCGGCCATTCCCATTAGGATGGCGAGCATACATAATACAGTTTTTTTCATGTGAATAGGTTTTACAGATTAATAATAGCTTGTGCCGTCGAAGCAGTGTGTGCACACCTGTTCCTTGGGCAGTCCGATGGCGTTGATGAGGGTTTCAATCTTGTTGAATCGCAGTGAGGTGAGTCCCAGCTGCTTGCGTATCTCTTCTACCATGCGTTCGTACTGGGGCGAGCCTGTCTGTGAGTACAGTTCGAGGTTTTTGTTCTCGTCGCCTTCAAAGTCTTTTATGATACGTCGCGTTATCAGTTCCATAGACGAGCGCGACGAGGTGAAGCCGATGTATTCGCAGGGATAGACCAGGGGTGGGCAGCTGATGCGTATGTGCACTTCCTTGGCTCCGTATTCGAAGAGCACTTTTACATTGTCTTTCAATTGTGTGCCGCGTACAATGCTGTCATCGCAAAACATCAGTCTTTTGCCTTCGAGCATGGTCCTGTTGGGTATCAACTTCATTTTTGCTACCAACGAACGCCTCATCTGTGTGGCCGGCATGAAGCTTCTCGGCCATGTCGGTGTATATTTGGTGATGGCCCGGTGATAGGGCACCCCTTTGCTTTCTGCGTAACCCAGTGCTACGCCTATTCCCGAGTCGGGAATGCCGCAGATGCAGTCTACATCCGAAGAATCGTCGTGTCCCATCTCAAGACCACAGTTATAGCGCACCTGTTCTACGTTGCGTCCTTCGTAGCATGAGTTGGGGAAACCGTAGTAGACCCACAGGAATGAACATATCTGCATCTTTTTTTGCGGGGCAATCAGTTGCTCTATGCCGTCTGCGGTGATGCGCACTGCTTCGCCCGGTCCTATGTCGCGCAGGCATTCATAGTCGAGGTTGGGCAGCGAGCTCGACTCACTGGTGACGGCATAGGCTCCTTCCTTGTGTGCCAGGATGATGGGCGTGCGTCCTCTGAAGTCGCGGGCTGCGATGAGCCCGTCCTCGGTAAGCAGCAGCATGCTGCACGAACCTTTGATGTGCTTGTAGACATTCCGGATGCCTTCGGCATAGGTTTTTCCGCGACTTATCAGCAGGGCCACAACCTCTGTCGGGTTGGTTCCCGACGAGCTTTGCTCCGAAAAGTGTTCGCCTTCGTCTAAGAGTTCTTGTTCCAACTCTTCTAGATTGTTGATTTTGGCCACAGTGACAAGGGCAAACCGTCCCAGATGTGTATAGACGATAATCGGCTGGGAATCGTTGTCGCTGATTACACCGATGCCGCTTGTCCCCTTGAACTCGTCCAGCTCGTTCTCGAACTTGTTGCGGAAATAACTGCTTTCTATGTTGTGAATGGCCCTTACAAAGCCTTGTTCTTTACTGTAGGTTGCCATGCCGGCGCGTTTAGTGCCGAGATGCGAATTATAATCAGTTCCGTAGAACAAATCACTGATGCATGGTGCCTTTGATATGACACCGAAAAATCCACCCATATAATATCTGTCTGTTAAGAGCCACAAAAGTACGAAGAAATAACGGTCTGCATCCATTCTTAAAAGGAAAAGTTATGCATGCCGTCGCTACTTTTGTATGGCGAAGATGCTGTTTCCGGGCTGCAATCAAGGCAAGAGCTTCAAGAGCTGCAAGGGCCGGAAAAGTGGCTGCCTGAGCCTCTCATTTCATACCTTTGTAGATTGTGCGTGCGGTCTGTACACATCGAAAGTGTTTCATGTACATGAAACAGGTTGTTTCCTATAGGGGGAAGAGGTTGTTTCATGTACAGAGAACAGGGTGTTTCACCTATAGGAAACACTCTGCAATCAGCCACATCGCAACCTGCGATATGTACACATCGCACGCTGCAATCGGCCACATCTGTTTTTGGGCTTTGAGATATGTGCTTTTGAAACACAAAAAAACCTGTAGGCTGTGCCCGCAGGTTTCAATCTCTCTAAAGTTTGTTGTTGATTACTCAGCAGCAGGAGCTTCAGCGGCAACGCTGTCAGAATCATTGGCAAGTGAATCACCAGCAGCCAAAGAATCGTCAACAGCAGCGATAGAATCAGAGTCTGCTGCAGGAGCGGGCTGAGCTGTTTTGTTACCACATGATGCAAATGACATAGCTGCAACAGCAACAAGTACTAAAACTAACTTTTTCATTTTTCCTACTTTTAATTAGTAAAACAATCAATTGCTTATTAAACCGACTGCAAAGGTACGCACTTTTCCAAATGTAGAACAAGAAAACTCGCATTTTTTTTGCCCCGATTTTGTAACTTTTTGTAGCTGCTTGATTATTAAGCCTCTATAGATGCATATTTTTTAGTCTCAAAAGAGCGTCCTTGCCTGTTTGCCATATTTGATTGCCATTTCGTCGGGTTAACTCGTTCATAAACAAAGGGCCGGGGCTCTGTAGGCCGCGACCCTTTGTCTGCAATCAGGCTTTGAGGCTATTGCTTGTTGGGGATAATCAGCTTGTAGCCCTTTCCATGCACGTTGAGGATTTCCACGTCTTCATCACCTTTCAGATGCTTGCGAAGCTTTGTGATATAGACGTCCATGCTGCGGGCGTTAAAGTAGTTATCGTCTATCCATATGGTTTTCAGGGCGAAATCGCGCTGCAACACTTCGTTGGCATGTTGGTAAAGCAGTGTGAGAAGTTCGCTTTCCTTGGTGGTAAGCTTGGTCTTCTCGTCTCCGTGTGTCAGTATCTGCTTCTGCGTGTCAAAGGTGAAGCTGCCCAGGGTCAGTATGGTTTCCTCGGTCGGTTTCTTGCCTTGTACGCGGCGCAGTATGGCTTCGATGCGGAAGGTCAGTTCTTCCATGGAGAACGGTTTGGTGATATAGTCGTCGGCTCCCACTTTGAAACCTTCAAATACATCGTCCTTTAATGTCTTGGCTGTCAAAAAGACGATAGGCATTTCTGCATTGGCCTGCTTGATTTCCTTGGCCAGGGTGAAACCGTCTTTCTTTGGCATCATTACGTCGAGTACGCAGATATCATACTTGTTTTTCAGAAAGGCTTTGTATCCGGCATCGCCATCTGCACAGAGTTCTGTGTCGTAGCCCTTTGCCAGCAAATACTCTCTCAGCAGCATGCCGAGGTTCTCGTCGTCTTCGCACAACAGAATTTTCATTTTCTCATTCATTGTCTTGTACTTTAGGTGATTAATATATGTTTGTTGCTATTTCTTGATGATGGGGAGCGAAATGATAAACTTCGTTCCTTTGCCAAATTCGCTTTCCACGTGTATTTTCCCGTGCATGGATTCCACAATGTCTTTGACGTAGGCCAAACCGAGGCCGAACCCTTTCACATCGTGACGGTTGCCCGTGTGCACGCGGTAGAACTTTTCGAAGATTTTTGTCAGGTTTTCTTTCTTGATGCCAATGCCGTTGTCTTCTATGGAGATGAGTATCTCGTTGTGCTCGTTCCAGGTGGCTACGCTCAGATGAAACGGCACTTGCTCGTTGCGATACTTCACTGCGTTTTCCATCAGGTTGAACAGCACGTTGGTGAAGTGCATGGGGTCGGCATAGATGTCTGTTTCCGTGGCACGGATGTCTGTGTCGAGTGTGCCTCCGATCTGTTTCACCTTCAGTTCAAAGGTGTTGACCACTTCGTTGACAAGCTTGTTGGCATCGAGTTCTTTGTTCTTGTAGGATACTTTCTGTCCTTCAAATACGGATGTCTGCAATACCTTGTCTATGAGCATGTGAAGCCGCTTGGTCTCGTCTTTGACAATCTTGGCCGCACTCGCTGCCATGGCCGGAGTCTGCTTGATCGACGGGTCGGTAAGCATTTCTACGGCCAGTGATATCGATGCGGCGGGTGTCTTCAGCTCATGGGTCATGTTGTTGATGAAGTCGTTCTTAATCTCATTGATGCGCTTCTGCCTGAATATCACGTAGATGGTGAAGATGAATGTGACAAGCAGAATCAGGGTGAAGATGATGCTCGGTATGAGGAACTTGACCGACTTGAAGATGTAATTCGGCATGTCCGGGAAGTGCAGATACAGAATCCCGACATTCTGCGGCGGGTTGTTGGGCATCAGCACTTGCCTGTAACTGTATTCCTCACCTTCGGCCTTGTAGTCCGGACAGCGGTAAATCTCTTCGCCCGACCGCTTCTTTACACAGAAGTGGTAGGGAAGATTAATGCCGTTGCTGATGAACTCGGCTTTCAGGTTAAGGTCAAGCATCTTGAAGTTGATGTTATCTTCAAGGGGCTTTTCGCTCGCATTATATAATATGGTATAGATAACCTTGTCAAGAAGCACTCGCTGGTGCAGGTAGCGCGCTTTGATTTCGTTGCGCATCTGCTCGGAAATGCTGTTGTACGAATTTGACTGGTTGTGCAGTATAAGCCCTTTCGGCAGTTGCGAAGGATGCATCAGCCGCGACTTGAGGCGTGTGGGTATGCTGTCCTGCCGGCCAAACGGGTTTCTTCTCTTGCTGCGCAGAATGTCGAAATCGTTGTTCAGGCCTTTGTCTTCTTCAAGATGTGACCGGCTGCTGCTTCCTTTATTGGTTGCTTCCAGCTCTTCTTTCAGCCCTTTCATGGTTTCTTCCATTTCCATCTTTTGCGCGACCTGCGACAGACTTCTGCTCACGGAACTGTCGAACTGGTGCTTGCGCAGGGTAATCACCTGCTCGAAATAGCGTACCTGCAAGTATAGCAGGGCGGCAAAGCAGATGCCCATGACGGTGGAAATAATCCAAATGGTCCTTTTCTTCATGCCACAAAAATAGAAATACTTATTTTTAGCCTTGAAATATTAAACCCGAAAATTGTGCGCTTGTCCTATTAATTAACACGTCAGATACGTGTAGTTGTTGTTTTGTCAATCTTATTTTGTCTGAATGCTGATATTCATGGCGGCTTTAGCTTTTGTTGCGTTAACGATTAAGTTTTTCTTCGTTTTTTATGGCCGTCCCAAACTTAAAAGAATGATAAACCTCGCTTTTTCTGTGACAATATGCCAGAAGCACCCGGAATTGTGTACTTTTGCACAACGATGAAGATGACAGACAATGCAGTGCCGCACGGCATGCGCTACAGGGATTATGCCGCTTTCCTACGTGAGCATTTTGACGGAAAAGTACAGAAGCTTTCAGTCGATGCCGGCCTTGGATGTCCTAACCGTGACGGAACAATCGGGTGGGGCGGTTGTTGTTATTGCAACAACCTGAGTTTTGTGCCCTCTTATTGCAGTGCGTCCGATTCGGTTGCCGTGCAGCTCGAGAAAGGCAGACGCTTTTTCGGGCGCAAGTACCCTGAGATGCGATACCTGGCCTATTTTCAGGCGCATACCAATACGTATGCCCCTTTGCCTGTGCTGCAAAGACTTTATGAGGAGGCTCTCGGAGTCGAGGGCGTCGATGGCCTTGTGATTGGCACACGCCCTGATTGTGTGTCTGATGAGCTGCTCGACTATTTGGCTTCTCTTGCGCGTTATAGCCATATCATGATGGAGTATGGTGTTGAAAGCGTTGACGACGGGCAGCTGCGCTTTCTGAACAGAGGACATACCTTTGCCGAGGCTTGTTCGGCCATACAGCGTACGGCGGAGCGCGGCATCTTCACTACAGCGCATCTCATCCTCGGGCTGCCCGGTGATACAATTCCTTCGATGTTGAGCCAGCCTTCATTGCTGTCCGGCCTTCCGTTGGATGTCTTGAAGCTGCATCAATTGCAGATTGTCAGAAATACGCCTCTGGCCTTGCTCTATGACAAGCAGCCGCAGATGTTTTCTTCATTGTTTCATACACCCGAAGCCTATGCATCGTTGCTTTGCGAATATTTGCGGCGCCTGCGTCCCGACATGGCAGTTGCACGCTTTACGGCACAGTCTCCGCCCGAAATGCTCGTTGCTCCCATGTGGGGAATGAAGAACTACGAGTTTGTCGATTTGCTGAAACGAAAGCTGCGGGAAGCCGGTGCGCGACAGGGCGATTTGTATGTCGGCAGGCCTTAGCCCTGCATGGCTTTGCCTTTCTTTTACTTGAAAGATGTGACGAAAAGCCGGTATTTACTTAATCTTTGGGATGTCCTTGGCAGGTATTTTCGCAAGTAACCTTTTTGGGGCTTATGGGAAAGTCGTAACTTTGCACTAAAAAGAAAATCCATGAATTATATATCACTGCTCGTTTCCACAAAGCCCGAAGGCTTGTTTCATGAAAGACTGGACGACTTGTTCTTGAGAGTCAAGGCTGAAATGTCAAGGCTTGGCCTGCAGCCTGCCAATCTTGCCTGGTCGCGCGTATTCCTAAGTGATTCTGCCAATCAGCTGGAGCTTTTGGAAAATCACCCCATATTTGTGTCCTTGCTCTCTCGCACCGCATTTTCTTATGTGGAGCAGCCGCCCTTGGACGGCGGCAAGATTCAGCTGCTGCTGAATCTGGTGCCTGAAGGCGTTGTGAGTTCGGGCACGCACGATAAATGCGTGTTGCAAGTGGGCGGAAAACGGCATTTGTGGCAAAGCATCCGCTTTAAGCCGGCCGAGACAAAGGGAAAGACGGCCTACGAACTGACCCGCGAGGCTTTCAGACGGCATAAGGAATGGCTGGCCGGGCAGGGACTGACCCTGAAAGATAATTGTGTGCGCACATGGTTCTTTGTTCGTGACATTGATCATAATTATCATGACGTTGTTGTGGCACGCAACGATGTCTTCGACGAAGAAGGCCTGACTTCGGAAACACATTTTATCGCTTCAACAGGAATTGGCGGGTGCAGTGAAAACCCCGATGCCTTGGTGAGCGTTGATTTTTGGTCGGTCGATGATGCCGGCATGGTGCAGAAATATCTACAGGCACTCGACTACCTGAATCCCACGCATGAATATGGCGTGGCTTTCGAACGGGGCGTGATGCTTTCTCAAGGAAACGCACGCAACATACTGATTTCCGGTACGGCCAGCATTGACAAGCAGGGCAATTGCCTCTATGTCGGAGATGTATATAAACAAACAGAACGCCTTTTCTTGAATATCGGGAAGCTGCTGGCCGATGGCGGAATGGATTTTTCCAATGTCAGGAATATGATTGTGTACCTGCGCGATGTTTCAGATTACAACCTTGTCAAAGAATATCTGGATACCCGCTTCCCCGATTTCCCGAAAGCCATCCTGCTGGCTCCGGTGTGCCGGCCTCACTGGCTGATAGAAGTGGAGTGCGTGGCGTCCTGTTGAACACTGACTTTTCGCTTTTAAAACGGCAGGCTTTCTTTTCAAAAGGGAGCCTGCCGTTTTAGCATGCAGACGCTTTCTTTTTGTTGTGGGCGTGAGCCTTTGCGTTAAAGCCGGCAGTTTCTGCTTTTGGGCATTGACGCACGATCAATCGAAGATATGGAAAGCCTCAGAATTATCGTTCTCGTGCCTTGAGTGAACGAAAATGAGCCTTGTATAGCCTATTTTGTATAGCAGGCTTGAAAATCGGATGTATTTTCGAGCTTTTTTTGAGGTGGTATATCCGAAAAAATGTATCTTTGCAAGGAAAAGATTCAATAAACCTGTATTGAGCTTGAAACAATGACCTTGAATATTGGCGTAGCAAGTGGAACTTGACGCAATATTGGTTCTTTTTTGCTTCTTGGTTGATTGGGCGATTGAATGTACAACTCGTGATAGGAATTAGATAGTTGTTTAAAAATGAGTAGCTTGACAAGAAAACTGAAGCTGTGTGTTGCATGCTTGCTGTTGTCCTCGACAGTGGGCTTTGCGGCTAAAGCAGAGAAAAAAGCGCCTTGGTGGCAGGACCCCACAGTGAACCGGGTCAATGTCATGACACCGAGAGCTTCTTTTTTTGCCTATGAAACGGATGAACTTGCACGTAAAATGAAAAAGGAGTCTTCTTCCCGGTTTATGAGCTTGGAAGGAAAGTGGAAATTCAATTGGGTGAAAGACCACGACAAGGCTCCGGCCAATTTCTATGAGACCGGTTATGACGACTCGAAATGGGTGGAGTTTCCTGTTCCGGGCCTCTTTGAGATTAACGGATATGGTGACCGCATCTATAAGAACGTAGGTTATGCATGGGCTACTCAGTTTAAATCCGACCCTCCATATATTGAAGAAAAAAACAACTATACAGGCTCTTACCGGCAGGAATTTGAAGTTCCGGCCAATTGGAAAGGACAGAAGATATATCTGCATGTAGGTTCTGCAACGTCAAACTTGAAACTCTGGGTGAACGGAAAGTTCGTGGGCTATAGTGAGGACAGCAAAGTGGAGGCCGAGTTCGACTTGACAAAATACCTGGTTCCCGGAAAGAAAAACCTTTTTGCCATGCAGGTGATGCGTTGGTGCGACGGCAGCTATTTGGAAGACCAGGACTTCTGGCGTTTCACGGGCATCGCGCGCGAAGTGTATTTGTATACAACTCCCAAGGCCCGGATCAGTGATGTGTTTGTTACACCCGACTTGGTCAACAATTACCGGGATGCGACATTGGACGTGAAGGTATCGGCAGAAAACGCCAATGGCAACAAGGTGAAGCTGGAGTTGAAAGACGATAAGGGTGCGACCGTGGCATCTGCTGAGGAAAAGGTGGCTGCAGGTAAGGTGCATCATGTGTTTAATTTGGACAATCCCGCAAAATGGTCGGCTGAAACACCTAACCTGTATACCTTATATATAACACTCACTGATGGCAAGTCGGTAAAATCCGTCATTCCGCAACGTGTGGGCTTCCGTAAGGTGGAGGTGAAAAACAGCCAGCTGCTTGTCAACGGGCAACCTGTGCTGATAAAGGGTGCCAACCGTCACGAGCTGGATCCTGATGGAGGCTATGTTATCTCTATGGAACGCATGATACAGGATGTTCAGGTGATGAAACGCATGAATATCAATGCTGTGCGTACATGCCATTATCCGGATGATCCCCGTTGGTATGATCTTTGCGATGAATATGGCCTCTATATGGTGGCAGAAACAAATATTGAAAGCCACGGAATGGGCTATGCCGATAAGACCTTGGCAAAAAATATGTTGTGGGGTCAAGCTCATGTTGAGCGCCAAGACCATAATATATTTGTTAACAAGAATCATCCCGCAGTTATTATATGGAGCTTGGGAAATGAGGCCGGTATGGGGATAAACTTTGAGAAAGCCTATAAGCATGTCAAGGCTTTCGATCCATCGCGCCCCGTTCAATATGAACGGGCTTGTTTCCCTGACAATCACTACGAAAACAAGGGCGGCTTTAAAATGGCCTATACGGATATTTATTGTCCTATGTATGAAAGTCCGTCTTCTGACGAAGCTTATCTGAAAGCAAAATTGCCCCAGCCATTGATCCAGTGCGAATATGCACATGCAATGGGCAATAGCGTGGGCAATTTCAAGGAATACTGGGAGTTGGTGCGCAAGTATCCTAACTACCAGGGAGGTTTCATTTGGGATTTTGTTGATCAGGGGCTGCGTGATTACAATAAGGATGGAAAGGAAATATTCACCTATGGAGGTGACTATGGTCGTTATCCGGCTTCTGACAATAACTTCAATTGCAATGGTTTGATAGCTCCGGATCGCACGCTGCACCCTCATGCATACGAAGTGACATACTATTATCAAAATGTGTGGACTTCTCCTGTGGATTTGAAAGCTGGGAAGGTAAAAGTCTATAATGAAAATTTCTTCCGTGCTTTGGACTATGTAACACTGGAATGGGAACTCCTTGCAAACGGAGAGCAGGTTGCCAAGGGACAGACGGATGTAAATGTCCCGGCACAAAAAACGGTAGAATATACTTTGCCGGGCTATTCGATACCTTCGAATGCCGCTGGCAAAGAGCTTTTGTTGAATGTTTCTTACATTCTAAAAAGTGATGAACCGTTGATGAAAAAAGGAGAAACGATTGCTTACCAGCAATTTCCGGTTACAGGATATCAATTCCCGACTCTGCCCGGCGTGTTGGCAGCGCAAAATGGTCAGGCTGTGGAAAAGCAGGAGCAACTGGCTTGCGTAATATTGAATGCCGGAAAGCTTACCGTATATTTCAACAAGTCTACCGGATGGATTGACTATTTGGACGTAGATGGCAGGCCGATGCTTGAAAAGGGCTATTCAGTGAAACCCGAGTTTTGGCGTGCTCCGACAGACAATGATATGGGAGCTGAATTGCACCGTAAGTGGGTGGCATGGAAGGAGCCGCAAATGGAGCTGAAATCGTTTAAGTGTGAGCAAAGTGGCAATAATTATGTCGTGACTGCCGACTACAAACTCCCATCCGTGGCATCGCAATTACTGATGACTTATACTGTTACGCCGAACGGAGAAATAATTGTCAACGAAAAAATGCAGGTCGACCACAACGCTAAGGATAAGCCGGAGTTGTTCCGTTATGGCATGCAGCTGGTAATGCCGGAGGCTTATACAGACATTGCATACTATGGTCGTGGCCCGATCGAGAACTATTGCGATCGTAATAATAATACATTGCTCGGCATCTATAATGACAAGGTTGCTAATCAATACGCTAAAGACTACATACGTCCGCAAGAGAGTGGTAACAAAACTGACATCAGATGGTGGAAGGTCATGAACGTGAGCAAGAAAGGCTTGGAATTCTATGGAGTTAAACCTATCGAATGTTCAACGCTGAATTACCTCGCATCTGATTTGGATGATGGTTGGGAGAAGCATCAGCGTCATTCAGGCGACTTGATGCCAAGACCTTTTTCGGTAGTGCATATTTCCGACCGTCAAATGGGTGTCGGTGGTATTCATAGCTGGGGAACGTTGCCGTTGCCTCAGTATAGGATTCCTTATGCGTATCAAGACTTCACATTTGTGATACGTCCCTTATCGCAATAACAGGAAGGAGTCTGTTATAGACTCCTCTGCTTGCGTAGGGAAATGGCTCTTTTGAATTGCTGAGAAGCCGTAGTTCTTGATAAAATATAAGAGAAATGATTCCGATGGCATTCTCAGAGCCTGAAAACGTTCGCAAAACGGTGTTAAGTCCTTGTGTAAGAGCAAAGAGAAGCGCGAATAATTGTGTGAGAATTTTTGAAGGAAATGTCTCTTTGACGGCAAATCGGATTCCATGCTGAATATTTCAGCGCAAGGTGAACAATAAAGATGTAATATGTTTGATAAACAATAGTAGATTTGAAGGATATATATAAATGATAAATAAGCGAGGAAACAAGCAGTCTTTTCTAAGGCAACAGATGTTCATAATAAAAGTTAATCAACTGCACTTTCTCTTTGCAAGGCGCGGTAGAGAGAGGAAGAATCGCTAATTTTGTGTCAAACAGAGAAGACTCAATCAAGAAGAAATTAAATCAGAAATCATATAAAACTAAAATTTAATGTGTATGAAAGACCGTTTATTCAGAATGCGCAGGCAGCTCACAGGGGCTTTTGCACTGCTGTTGATTGGCGGGTTGATGTACTCTTGTTCAGATGATTACGACTTACCGGATAAGACTCCCGGTTGGTTGGGATCGAGTATCTATGCATACTTGAAGGATAAAGGGAACTACACCAATACTGTCAAGTTAATTGAGGATTTGGATTATACGGAGGTTTTAGCAAAGACTGGTAGTAAGACGTTGTTCGTCGCTGACGATGACGCCTATGCCCGTTTCTTTCAAAGCAATCCGTGGGGCGTCCGAAGCTACGAAGAATTGACACAATCGCAAAAACGATTGCTGTTGAATTCCTCTATGTTCGATAATGCTTATTTGTTGGAAATGATGCCGAACCTGTCATCTTCTTCCATGGGTTCAGATGGAACATATCTTGACAGAAACCGTTGCTTGCGTCAGCCTACTTCTGTCGCTGTCAGCGATTATATAGGATTCGTTAAGTGGGATAGCTTGTATAATGGTCAGACGGTCCTTCCTAAGACTGAAAATCTGGGTCGTAATAATGCCGGTGGCAGAGCTGATAAGGATTATTGGGCACGTTTTCGTGAACAATCTAAAGGCGGAATCTACATGGTATCCGATGGTACGGCTCCTTTGATGGTGCATTGGATTGCAGGACAGTTGGGTGAACAAAAAATCACTAATGATGACTTTGCAAAAATAGTAGGAAAAGAACGCCAGCCGAATGATGCTTATGTATTTGGCAGCAAGGTGATTGAACAGGATATAACTTGCCAGAATGGCTATATTGATGTCTTGGACAATGTGTTCATTACGCCTGAAAATATGGCTGAGATGATTCGTACAAACGGCAGAACTACATTGTTCAGCCACATGTTGGATCGTTTCAGTGCTCCTTATTATAACGGTTCATTGACAAGACAATACCAGCAATTGAATCCGGCTGTAGACTCTGTATTTGAAAAACGTTACCTTTCGGCACGTTCGCAGGGTGGAAGCGCATTGGAGAGAGACCCGAGCAACAACAGAGTTTCTTATTATTTGACTTACGACCCGGGGTGGACTACTTATTATAACGCCAGCCATGGTGTACAAGTGGATATGGGAGCCATGTTCGTTCCTTCAGATGATGCTATCCGTAAGTACTTCTTAGACGGAGGTGGCGGTCAGTTCTTGATGGACGCATATGCGACAGAAAAGCCCGTAACTGCAGAAAACCTGATGTTCAATTTGGATCAGGTGCCATTGGAAGTTATTCAGGCATTGATTAATAACTTGATGAAGGCCTCCTTTATTGAGACGGTGCCAAGCAAGTATCTGACCATCATGAATGATGCACGTGACCCGATGTTCTCAAATGCTGCTACAGTAGAAGAATATAAAGCGAAGATTGACACTTGCTTGATTGCAAACAATGGTGTCGTTTATGTGATGAACGAAGTTTATACACCCGCAAAATATGCTTCTGTATCTGCACCTGCATTGGTTGGTGACAGCTTGCGAATCTTCAACTGGGCAATTACTGCGGATGATAAGTATATTACCAATCCTAATTCGGCTCCGTTGAACTCGTTTATTTCTACTTATTTGTTGGCGATGAGTACGAACTTCAGTTTCTTCATTCCGACGGATAATGCTTTGCAGACTTATTATGACCCTGTGTACATGTCGCATACTCAGCCTTATGTGCTGGCATTCAGATATGACTCGCGAAGTACATCTAATCCTGTTACTGCAAGAGCTAAGAAGTATGATCCTCTGACCGGAGAAATTGATTCGGTATATGCATCTGTCACCATATCGTCTACGATAGTAAATAACCGTTTGAAAGATATGCTGGATGCTCATATCATTGTCGACTCGACTGCTGCCAAGTTGGGTGTTTATGATGGTAATGAATATTATATCTCCAAAGGCGGGGCACCGGTTAAAGTGTCACGTCCCAACGATGGTATAAATGGTATGACAGTATATGGTGGTTGGCAATTGAATCATCCCGGACAAGAATGTCATGTTAAGGAAATCTTTGATAAGTCTGAGAAAACCAACGGTTACGGTAATGGTATGACTTATGTTATTGATCGTCCTATACAGTCGACGGTTAAGTCTGTATATTCAATTATGAATGATGATGAAAACGAGGACTCTCCTTACCGCGAGTTCTTTGAACTATGCAATGTTGATGCGGATGTGATTGATAATTCCGGATTCTTGGATGAGTATACTAATATTAAGGAGAAAGATAATGCACGTAACCGTTATATGGTCTTTGTTAGTGGTAAGTGCATGGATCAGAATGTCCGTTTCTTCAATACCTATCGTTATACAGTGTATATTCCTACAAATGAAAGCGTACGTGAGGCAATAAATAACGGTTTGCCTACCTGGACAAAGATTTCGGAATATATTGCTGGCAAACAGGAAGTCCTAAAAGCTCATGAAAATGAGTGGTCTGATGAAGAAGTTGCCGCATTTACTGATGACTACAAGCAGAAAGCTCAGGCAATGGTAACTTGTCTCTTGAATTTTGTGAAGTATCATTTCCAGGATAACTCAGTATTTGTAGACAATAATCCTATTGAAACTACTGCTTATGAAACGGCTTGTATCAATAATGTGACTAACCGTTATATTACATTGGAAGTGTCTTCTGCCAATGGCAAATCGCTCGATGTAAAAGACAAGGATGGCAATACTCGACATGTCATTACTGAAGAAGGGCAGGAGCGCAACTACAATATGTTGACGAGAGATATGGAATTTGATGCTGCCAAAGATAATTCGAAGACCATTTCCACGTCGTCTTTTGCAGTATTGCACCGTATTGATGGCGTTTTGAATTTCATGGAACTTAATGGCAGTCGCTATGATACGGAATGGCAGGATGCAGCCGGTGCCAAGAAATTTGTAGCTAAGTATCGTATTAGAAAATAAAATAACGTACTATGAATAAGATAAAGTATCTTCTGTTGCTTATGCTATGTTGCAGCTTTACTGTGACATATGCTCAGAAAAGAATTTCGGGCCGGGTTTGGAACCCACAAGACGGTCCGGCAATGATGGCAAACGTAGTTGAAGTCGATGCCAATAATCGTATCCAGTCAGCTACTCAGACCGATATGAATGGTAACTTTACAATGATTATTAAGAATCCTAACAACATTCTGAAAGTTAATTATATTGGTTATCGTCCATGGCAAAGTAAGATTGGTTCAACAACCATGTTCAAGATTCAATTGGAGAAGAACACACGAAACTTGAAGGACGTCAAAATCCGGGCGGCCAAGAGAGTGAAGAGCAATGGTCTTTCTATCCCGCAGCGTGAGGTTTCAGTTGCATCTCAAACCTTGGATATGGACGAAATGAAGGGACTTTCGTTTGAATCTGCCGACCAGGCACTTCAAGGTCAAATTGCAGGTCTTGATATTGTGGCCAATTCCGGTAACTTGGGCTCAGGTATGAGTATGCGTCTTCGTGGTGTGACTACCATTAGTGGAAACCAAGAGCCGTTGATTGTTGTAGATAATCACATTTTGGAAAACTATTCTTCGACAGATGTCGATCTTCAAGATATGGACAATACAGAGCAGTTCGCAAATCTGTTGAATGTAAATGTTGAGGATATCAAGAGCATCGAAGTAAAGAAAGATGCCGGTGCCTGTGCCATGTGGGGTGCAAGAGGTGCAAACGGTGTTATTGAGATTACAACACGTCGTGGTGTGAAGGGCAAAACCCGCGTATCCGGCAACTACTATTTCACAGGCAGCTGGCAACCGGCCGGTATGAAAATGTTGAATGGAGACGGTTATACCATGATGTTGAAAGAAGCCTACTTCAATCCTCGTCAGAGTGACCTTACATCTAATATGGTTGAGCTTTCTTATAAGCGTGATAGAACTGCTTATTATGGAAACTACAACAAAAATACAGATTGGATTGATGAAGTAACACAGTTTGGCCAATCACATAAGTATTATGTAAGTATCACCGGTGGTGGTGAGCAGGCTCGCTTCCGTGTGTCCGGCGGTTATGACCATGAAACAGGTACTATCATCAAGCAGATGTTGGATCGTTTCAGCACTCGTATGACTTTGGATTATGATGTGTCTGACCGTATAAAGTTTAGCTCCAATTTCTCTTTGACTTATACCAAGAATAACCAAAATTATACGGATATATTGAAGAGAGCATATCAGGCGATGCCTAATATGAGTGTGACACGATGGGCTTACGATACTTCCACTGATTCTTATTATGATACCGGCGAATATTTTAAGATGTTCCCGCGTTATGGTGTTGCCGGTATGGTGCCTGATGGATACACTTCATATTATTTGGATGACATGATAGGTAATGGCAACCCTGTTGCGATAGCAAATTTGTCATGGAAGAAGCTGAGCAGTTATACTATCAGTCCTCAATTCGAGCTTGAATATAAACTTTTGGGTAAAACTGCCGAAAAGACACAGCTGAACTACCGTGGTGAGGTTTACATGAATGCAACATCAAATGTAACTGATGCATACTATCCCGGCGCTTTGTCTACAGGTTCATGGTCAGATGATATTAATTTGAGTGCCAAAACAACGAACCGCGGCTTGACATTTACTACGACACATTACCTGACGTTTATACCAAAACTTCCTGAAGATCATTCTGTTCAGGCAATGGTGCGTGGTGAAATGTCAACCTATAATGGCAATGAGCAAAAGATAAGTTCTCGTGGTTTGGTTGGTGGCATTACTGACCCGACTGTGAATGCTTACTTGACCGGTGCAAGTACAAGTACGTCAAAATCTCACAGTTTGAACTTCTATGCTACGGTGCACTATGCCTATAAGTCTAAATATGTGCTTGATGCTGCAGTCAGAGCAGACGGAAGCACAATGTTCGGTAAGGAAAAACGCTGGGGTTATTTCCCGAGTATTTCTGGACGTTGGAATATAAGCGATGAATTGTTCTTCCGTCCGTTGAAGGGTGTTATCAATATGTTCTCATTTGCTCCCGGATGGGGTATCAACGGTAATTTGCCTAATCCGAATGTTGCAAAAACGACGACAATTCAATTCAATGAGTACAATAATAAAGGAACATATGGTTACAATGGTACCTATATGTCTGCTATTGCTCCGGCAAACCTTCGTTTGACAACCTTGCAGTGGGAAAAGACTCAATCTTGGAACTTAGGCTTCAACTTGAATTTCTGGGAAGATTTGTTGTGCTTCAATTTAAACTTGTATAGAAAGAATACCTCTGAACTTCTTCAGGCCAATGTGAAAATACCTTCGTCTGTAGGTTATTCTAAATTGGACTGGGCAAACGTCGGACGTCTTAAGAATACAGGTTGGGAGTTGAATGCTTCTACAAAAGATATCTTTAAGATTGGCAAGTTCTCTATGAAAGTGAAGTTCAATGCGTCTCAAAACCGTAACCGTATTATGGAAATGGATGCGAGTGTATTGTCAACTATAAATGGAGATTTCAACTATCAGAATGAAAACTATCTGAGCCGTGTTCAAATAGGAAATGCATTGTATTCGATTTACGGTTTCCGCTACAAGGGTGTTTATCGCTATAATTACGATCATTCAGGCTATTTTGCAGATGAATCAAAGAATGCTTTGTATGGTGAGAACACTGCTGCCGCAGCTGCTGCCCGTGGTGAGAATGCAACCTGCCCGATTGCGCGCGATGCCAATGGCAATATTATATTCGATGCTGACGGTAATCCGCTGCGCATGTATTATAATTATGGTAATACAAACTATCAGTTTGCCGGTGGTGATGCCATCTACGAGGATATTAACCACGACGGTCAAATCAATGAACTTGATATCGTTTACTTGGGTAACTCGAATCCTTCTTTCAATGGTGGTTTCGGCTTCGATTTCAAGTATGGTCGTTGGACATTGAAGACAAGTTTCAATGTGCGCCTTGGTGCTGATATCGTTAACTTGGCACGCATGTATGCCGAGGATATGCGTACCAATAAGAATCAAAGTGCCGCAGTAAGTTGGCGTTGGCGCAAGAATGGTGACATTACGGAAATTCCGCGTGCGATGAATGTTAACGCCGGTTCTTCTTATAATGCTTTAGCCAGTGACCGCTACGTTGAAAACAGTGATTTTATACGTCTACAGTATATGCAGCTGAGCTATACTTTCGACAAATCTTTCTTGAAACGTTTAGGTTTGGGACTGAGTGCTCTTTCGTTCTCTTGTTCAGCAAACAACTTGTTCTTCCTGACCAAGTATAAGGGCGTTGACCCCGAACACGCAGCAAGTGGTTATTCTCCTGCGTTTGATGATTCTCAGACCCCGAGATCTCGTTCGATTACATTTAGTTTGAATTTCTCGTTCTAATGATTGTGGATTATGGAAAAAAATGGAATATATAAAAAACTGATACTTCCCTGCTGCATTGCTTTGACGGGGCTCTTTTCCTCATGCAGCATGTTTGACGATTTCTTGACGGTTTATCCGACCAATCAAATCACAGGCGAGCAGTTTTGGGAAGATAAAAATGACTTGACCAGTGTGCTGGCATCTTGCTATAAGCAGTTTACCGAAACGGATGTCACACGCAGATTGTTTGTATGGGGTGAATTGCGCTCGGATAATTTTATCCTGAAGAAGGAGGATAATGAAGATATCAAAAACATAGTGAATGCCAACCTGCTTCCAACCAATGGCTGGTATGATTGGTCTACTTTCTATTCCGGTATAGGTTATTGCAATTTGGTACTGTCCAAGGGTGAAGAGGTTATTGCCCGTGACCCGAGTTTTACTGAAAGCGATTGGAAACCTATAGCAGCCGAGTGCAAAGCGCTGCGTGCATTGTATTACTTCTACTTGGTACGTGCTTTCCGTGATGTGCCGTTCAATGTGAAGTCTACTGACGTCAGTGAGGGAGCTCGTGATCCGATGCCTCAGGTACATTCTCAGGAAATCCTAACCTACTTAATCAATGATTTGGAAGGTTGTAAGGATGACGGTATGTTGGATTATGGTTCGGACGTTTTCAATACCAGCCGCATTACAAAGAATGCCATCTATACAATTTTAGCTGATTTGTATTTGTGGAGAGCATGTAAGAATGCCAGTCCCGATTCTGCCGCCGTTTATCCCGGCCAGTCTCAGTCAGACTATGCAAAAGTGGTGGAGTATTGCGATTATGTGTTGAAAGACAAGTTGCATGAATTCCAAAAGGAACGTGTAAGTTATTATGGTTCGCGAGATGCAACCAAGATGCCATTGCCGTTGTATGTTCCTCAAACAACGGGGCGAGTTTCCGACATTCCTTATCGAAATCTCTTTGGCAACAAAGGCTCTCTTGAGAGTATCTTTGAGATAGCATTTGACGGAACTTCAACTAAAAACGAGCTGGTCACTTATTTTTATGGTGGTGTTAAGGATGGAAATGTTGAAGTAGGCTATGTCGGTGGCTCTAACATAACACAGACATTAGACCTTAAGCCCGATGGTGGTAAGAACATCTATTGCCAAACAGATATGCGTGCTGTTGAAAACCTGATGTATGACGGCGGTTCTACAAGTGCTCAAACATTCCAGGTCATCAAATATATTGCCAGTGATGTGGAGGTTGTTGATGGAACCAATGTTCGCAAGTCTGCTGATAACTCTTCTAATAATGTAAGTTACTCAGGACGTAGATCGATTAACTCCATGGATGCTAACTGGATTCTCTATAGAGTTTCAGATGTTATCTTAATGAAAGCTGAAGCGATGGCTTGCCTCGCTGAAGAAGGATCTCCCGAATTGGAAGAAGCATTTAACTTAGCATATGCGGTATTGGATCGTTCAAATCCCATGATTGAAACAAAGAACAAGTTGAAATATTCCTCTTATGGTTCAGCAAGCTTAGTATTGGACTTTATTATGAGGGAGCGTCAGCGTGAATTTTTTGCTGAAGGTAAGCGTTGGTTCGATTTGGTTCGCATGGCATTGCGTGACAATTCAACGCAAAAGATGTTGAATTTGTTAACTGCCAAGTATGCAACCAACGCAAGTGCCATTAAGGCAAAGCTGGCAACTCTTAATTCGCTCTTCAGTCCTGTGCTGAAGGATGAAATCAAGGTCAATCCTGCTTTGGTTCAAAATCCTGCTTGGGTAGTTGATGAAACGATAGAGAGACACTAAAATGAAACGTTCGGAATCAATGTCTATATTTTGTCGCATCCTGACCAATGGTGGATGTTGATTCCGAATACATTTTGCCATAACGGAAAATTAAAATTAAAGATATATGAAAAGAATATATAACAAATGGCTCAAAGGTGGATTGCTGGGCTTGCTTGCCGTTTTTGCCTTCGCTTCTTGTTCTGATGACCATTTTGATTTGAATACAAGCAATGCTTCCGGAACCTTGTGGGAGAATCTCGTGGCTACGCCAGGAACTGCGAACTTTGCTAAGATATTGGAAAAAACCATTGTTAATAAGAAGTCGTATGGCGTTCCCGCTACGATATCTTATAAGGACTTGCTTAACTCATCGCGTGTTTTTACCGTTTGGGCTCCAAAAGATGGGACTTATGATGAGGAAAAGTGGTTAAAACTTTTGGAAGAGGGTAAGAATGAGCTTGTGGAGAAGCAATTCGTGCGTAACCACATAGCATGTTTTAACTATAACGGTGCTTATGCTACATCTGAGAAATTGCAGCTATACAACCAAAAATATGCTGTGTATGATGCAGCAAACAACAAATTCATGGGAGTAGACATCTCTGATGGCGAGTATAAAAACATAGCCTCAGTCAATGGTACGCTACATCTGTTGGAAGGTGAAGCTCCTTATTCGCCCAGTTTGCGTGAACTGATTGAGATTACTCCCGAAACATCTGATTTGTGTCAGTACATATTGGACAAGGATACACTTGAGTTCAGAGAAAGTTGGAGTACTCCGGGCTCTACAGTTAATGGTCAAATTCAGTATGTGGATTCCTATTTTGTTGAAAGCAACAAGATTCTTCCATATGTTGCAATGAATGAAGACTCCCTTTCTGCCGCTATTATTCCTTCGAATACAGCGTGGCAGGAAGCAATTGACAAGATTTCGCCATTTTATAACTACAAGGAAACGTATGTTTACTATGATGACGATGCTGCAAAATACGTGACTGATACTATCAAGGCCGACTCATTGCAGGAGCTTTATACGAAAGAAGTAATCTTTGATAACATGTTCTACAGCCTCCGTGAACAGAGAGGGTTTGATTACACGACTGCAGATGTGAATACTGTAAAGAATTTCTTTGAGACAGCCGACTCGTTGGTTTCTACTGCTTACTACTATAGTTCCAGAACCGGCCATCAGCATGCGCCTGACTGCCGTGTCTTGACAGAAGGAAAGACTCCACTTAAGGGTAGTAACGGTTATGCGTTCATAACAGATCATTTCAATTTCAAAGCCAACAAGGCTTGGCAGTATGATATAATAGTCGAGGCCGAGTACACCAGCTATTATAACCAACGCCTGAGTAAATATTATTTGCCCGAAGGTGGATTGGTATATCACAGCGTTACTGATGGCAATCGTAATGATTCAGTAAAGGGACGTGTACGAAACAATGCTTACATTGAGTATGTTCCTGTCAATGCATCTTCCAAGCAGACAGTTGCATACGATTTGCCATCGGTATTGTCAGGTACATATGATATTTATGTAGTGATAGTCCCCGAAAATATGACGGATCCTTCCAATAAGAATCCAAAATGCAATCAGTTTAATGCAACATTGCAGTATGACTTGGATTCAAAGGGAAAGGCATCGACCATCAAGTCGGATAAGACGTTCAAGTCGGATCCATCTAAGGTTGATACGATTCTCCTCTTTGAGAATTTCAAGTTCCCTTATTGCTATGACCATATCCGCAATTCTTACCCGGTATTGTCTTTGCAGGTAGTTCGCTCTGTTGCTGAGTTCAAGACAGTGACAACAACCATGTATATTGACTGTTTCATCCTTAAAGGTAAGGACGAGTAGTACGTGTTAATTTAAAATATACGACAATGAAAGATATAAGAAGAAATTATTATTTGAGAAGGGCCTTCGGTATTGGTTTCGGCCTCATCTTCTTGACCGGAATTTCTCCTATGTATGCTCAAGACATCGAAGATGGTGATGAGGCAGAGGAGGAAGTAACGGAGCAAGTTGCCAAAAAACGCCCTTTGCCTGCCGGTCCTACTTATCAGATGAAAGAGATTTCCGGACAAATTTTTGATGCCGCTACTCGCAAGCCGCTTGCCGGTGTCCAGGTTCAGGCATTGAATGATATCCGTTATACAGCGATGACGGAAGAGGATGGGCGCTATAAGATATCTGTGCCTGTATTTGTTACTGCCTTGTATGTTGCTACACCCGAATACAATCCTGTTCAAGTGGCAATAAAGGATGGTCCGATTAATGTGAATTTATACAGTTCTGTTTTCAAATCGTTCTTCAAGAATGGTACGGAAGTCTTTAGGTCACAATCTGCAGCAACTGAAAATTCGTCAGCCTTAACTGTGGAGCAAGACATCGAAGGCCAGCTGAATGGAACAGTACGGACCATGTCGCGCGGTGGCCTGCCGGCACAAGGTGCTGCCATGTTCATCAATGGTTTCAATTCGCTCAATGCAACCGCTCAGCCTTTGGTCGTAGTCGACGGTGTCATATGGGACATGCAGTATGACCGCAGTGCTATTCATGCAGGTTTCATCAATAATGTCTTTGCATCTTTGGACCCTGAAGATGTGGAAAGTGTTCGTGTTCTTGATACGGGAACAGCTCTCTACGGTGCCAAGGGCGCAAATGGTGTCATTGAAATAACCACAAAGCGTGGCCGTAACCGTGCAACAAGAATCGGTGTTCGCATTTATGGTGGAGTTGAAACTACGCCCAAGACATTGGATGTAATGAGCGGTAATCAGTATAGAAGCTATCTTACTGAGATTTTAGGCACATATGTTCCTTCCAATCCCAGTGATCGCTTGACATACTTGCAGCTGATTTCCAGCCGTCCTTTCATGAACGAAGATCCTAATTATACGTTCTATGACATCTATCATAACAATGAAAACTGGCAGAAAGATCTTTATCACACTGCCGTAACTCAGAATTACCGAGTTAATGTGCAAGGTGGTGATGAGATAGCCATGTATGCGTTGTCATTAGGTTACACAAGTTCTGATGCAACAGCAAAGGATAACGATTTCAACCGTTTGAATATCCGTTTCAATACTGACATCAATATGACGGATCGTCTGTCAACAGCCTTTGACATCTCTTATTCGCGGTCGGCTTATAATATGCGTGACAATGGTTGGGCTGAGGATTATTCGAAGTCAAACATCGCATCTCCTAATGTGTTAGGACTTATTAATGCTCCGATGATAAGCAAGTATGCATACTATGTGTATTGGGATGAAGCTCAGCAGAGAAACCTCTTGACTCCTGCCAGCAATATTTATGCCGGTAAGAATTATACCGATAGCAACAACCCGTTCCGTTTCGGTGAAGATTATGGTACTGCAGCTTTGGCCAATCCGTATTGGATACTTGAGAACGGTCAGGGTGACAATAAGAACTATGAAGAGCAGACACAGTTCACTTTGAACTTCAATCCCAAGTTCCAGTTGAACTCTTGGCTGACGATAGGAGATCGTTTCAGTTATGTCATGAACCGTACTTCTGAGCTCTATTATATGCCTAACAATGGTACCCCGCAGAAATTTGTTGATGGCTTAGGCGCTGTAACAAGTGCTGTAAGGTCTCAATTCGCTGATGAAAGTGCCATTGCAAATAACTTCTATTTGCATGCTGACAAGCATATGGGTGAGCATACGTTGTCTGCAACTGCAGGATTCCGTTTCAACACGTTTAACTTCTCGAACAGTTACACCAACGGTTACAATAACTCTAATGACAAGATGCCTAATTTGTCCTATTCTTTGCAGTATCTTACATATGGAGGTACCAATGACACTTGGACCAATCTTGCCTACTACCTGGATGCTCACTACAATTATCTGAACCGCTACTTCCTCGATGCAACTGTAACTGCTGAGGCATCATCCCGTTTCGGCAAGAATACCAAGGAAGGAGTCAAATTGTTCGGTGTGAAGTGGGCTACATTCCCGTCGATACGTGCAGCGTGGCTGATATCATCTGAGCCATGGTTCAACTTCAAGCCGGTAAATTATCTGAAGTTATCTGCCGGTTATGAAGAGTCAGGTAACGACAATATCGATTACTACGCAAGTCGTACATATTTCTCGAATGAAAAATTCCTGAATACTTCGACAGCTTTGACTCTTGCCAATATTGCCAATTCCGAAATACAGTGGGAGACGACCCGCCGCCTCAATGCAGGTTTGGAAACGAGCTTGTTGGACAATCGCTTGAACTTGGGAGTCAACTTCTTTTGGAGCAAGACATCCAATTTGTTGACCTTGCAGAATCTGAACTATCTGACCGGTCTTCCTTCCATGTGGTCTAACAATGGTGCATTGAAGAATACCGGAGCCAGTGTAAACATCAGTGGAATAGTTGTCAATTCGAAGAATTTCACTTGGGAACTTGGTTTCAGTGTAGGCCACTATAAGAATGAAATCACCGAGCTTCCCGACAATGACCTTATGAAGCTGTACAATCTGAATGAAGATGGCAGCAAGGGTGACATCTATAAGACATTCCAGGGTTATACGTCTTCCATTTATGGAACAAACAATATCCTGACCAGTGTCGGCAATGCCGCAGGTGTTTTCTACGGATATCAGACCAAGGGCGTTTTTGCTGACGAAGCAGAAGCATCAACAGCCGGTAAGTTCGGATATTTGAGATATCCAACCGGTTACGTAGGAGACTCCTATCGTAATTTCAAGGCCGGTGATGTTCATTTTGTAGATCAGAATGGCGATGGTTGGATTTCAGAAGCCGATATGGTCAAGATAGGCGATCCTAATCCTGATGTATATGGCAATATATTCACGAGCTTTGGCTTCTTGAAGAATTTCAAGCTTGATGTCATCTTCAAATATTCTTTGGGTAATGACATCTATAACTACCAGGCTTCCCAACTGGAGCAATCCAGCAATCTGTGGAATCAGACAACGGCTGTTCTCAACCGTTGGACACACAATGGGCAAATAACCGACATGCCTCGTGCTGTGCTTACGTCAAGTACTGAGTGGGTCAACAACGAACGGTTCTCAGACCGTTGGATTGAAGATGGCTCTTTCCTTAAGTTGAAGAAAGTACGTTTGACATACAAATTACCTCTATCACTCTCTTGGTTGCAAGGATTTACTGTTTGGGGTGAAGCAAACAACCTGTTCACCCTCACCAAATACAGAGGTCTGGATCCCGAGGTTTCTTGTGGTAACGGTGTATTATATCAGGGTATAGATTCAGGAATGTTGCCTCAGTCCCGTTCTTTCAACTTTGGTGTAACTATTAACTTGTAAAAATGCGAAACAATGAAAAATAGATCGTTTATATCAATATTCGCCATTCTGTTTGCGGTCACTTTCACGGCTTCATCTTGCGATGACATGCTGACGCCTGAACTGAAACGTTATAGTGAAAACTATGCTCAAGACTCGGTTTATTCTGCTTTCGGTATATTGAAGAGTCTTCAGAATGTTGGTTCACGTTCAGTCTTGCTTGATGCAGCGCGCAGCGACCTTTCCACGACGGGCATCTATACCTCTGATTCCATCAAGAGTATAGCTGATTTTGAGAATCCCGAAGATGGTGACAATAAGTTGCTCAATGCTGCCGATTATTACCATATTATCAACTCCTGCAACTTCTATATGGCGCGCGTCGACACTTTGCTTGAAAAGAACGGTGTGCCTGAGATGAAGCGAGAGTATGCACAGATTCAGGCCATCCGTGCCTGGACATATTTGCAGCTTGTGCGTTTCTATGGAAGCGTACCGTTCATCACCGAACCAGTAGCCACTACCGAGCAGGCCACTTATTTGGAAAAGAATGCACCTCGTGTCAACAAGACCAATCTTGCAGATATGCTTCTTGAGGCCGGTCTGTACCGTGCATACGAGTTGCAGAAGCAGTATGGCATGCCCAATTATGGTGAAATAAACAATGGTTACAGCCGTTATACTACTTTGCGCATGTTCGTGCCTATCCAGTTGGTGCTGGGCGATGCCTACCTGATGCAGAATCAGTATCAGAAGGCTGCAGAGACTTATTATGATTATCTGACTGATACCAAGATTGGTTCTCCAAATGACAGGAATGAAGTATTCAAGGTGGGTTATGAGACGAATTATCGTGACGGACAAATCGCCGGTTATACTTTGAGATCCAATGATTGGGCAGAATGCATGAAATTCAATACGGATGAGCAGCTTTTCGTAACAATTGGCGCTGCCAATTCCACCATGGGTAAGATGCTGACTGACGTAGCTCAGACGTTCGGCTTCAAGACTTCTTCAACTGTGAGCGGCTCTTCGGGTTCTGTATCAGTAGAGCCCAACGAGAGCTACCAGCAGATACTTCCGTCGAAGAATTACTTGTCGTTGAACGAGCAGCAACATTATTGCAAATGGGAGTCGCAGAACGGTGTAGAAACAATCATTTATTTCGATGATTTGGCAGATGGCCGCTTGTATGGCACTGCACCCGAATATGAGTTCACACGTGGTGAGAAATCACGCATCATCGACAAGTATGCGATTGGTTCGATGCTTTATTCCTCTACGTCTTGGGGTGCTTCGTCCAATTTCTTCAGCATGCAGTATCATATCACGTTGTATCGTAAGGCCTTGCTTTATTTGCGATTCGCAGAAGCCATCAACCGTATGGGCTTCCCGCAGATAGCTTTCGGTGTATTGAAAGACGGCCTTTGGCGTCAGACTTTCCCGACATTGGACTATAAGACCATCGATGGTAACAAGTATTATATCAACAAGAAAGACACTTTGGGCATATTCCTGCCCAAGAAGGATGAGGCCGGCAATGTCATCGTAGACTCCTTAGGTGTGGCTGTTCTCGATACATGTCTGTTTGCCGACGGTTATGCTGCCGACACAACTTTGATACAGAGGAATGTTCCCTATCTTTCTTCAGAGCCTAAGGCTTATGCCGGCGGTATGTATTACGTGACACTCGATGAGATGGTGCGTGCCGAGAAGTACAAGTTCCTCTCTGAGTTCTGGACCAAGGACCTGTGGAATAATCAGGAGTTGGAGAGTGGTAATTTCCGTGCCGGTATTCATTCGCGCGGCTGTGGCAACACGGGTGGTCATCAGGATACGGTTTACACTTATGCCAAGATGGTTGCCAAGAAAGTTGCTGCCAACCGTGCCCGTCTGAACGGCCTGCCTTATCAGTCGCAGGTTGAGTTGGAAAACAGATTGCATATAGGCGACATGCTGTTGACTGAATCGGCTGTGCTGCCCGACTCAGTTGCCGCTCAGTATGCTGATGTCACAAGAATCACAGATGATGAGATTATCAATGCTGTAGAAGACCTTATTATTGACGAGTGCGCCCTTGAAACAGCGTTTGAAGGTCACCGTTTCACTGACTTGCTGCGTTTTGCCGACCACAAGACCGATGCGGGCATGAATGGTAACGACTGGTTTGCATGGAAAATGGCTCGCCGCAACAATTCTGCAACAGACGATGCCTCTATGTACGATGCAGGCATTTATGCCAAGATGCAGGACGACACCTATAAGTTCTTCCAATTACCGAAGAAAAAATAAGAAAGTTCTTTTTCATATCATTTGACCCGGGCAAAACTTGCCCGGGTTTTTATTTGGTTTGTAAGTAAGCAGTTACCGGTTCAATGTGATTCTTTCATTTAGCATACTTGCAGAGTATATGGTTCGTGCTTGCGATGTGTACAGATCGCAGGGTGCGATGTGCCGCATTGCAGGGTGCGATGTGTACAGATCGTTGTATGCGATGTGTATAGATCGCAGGGTGCAATGTGCCGCATTGTAGGGTGCGATGTGTACAGATCGCACGGTCTGATGTGCCATTCCTTGATTTAGGTTGACTCGGATTTGAGCCGGGTCCAGGCAAATGTTGACTCCGGTTTGACGTTATTACCGATTGAGGTTGCTTTCATCCTTGTCCCTGTTTGGGGTCGCTTCACCGGATATTATCCCGTTCTGGGACTGACTTGATGGCGTAACGTGAAAGGGAGAATGACAGGACAAACAGCCTTTTCTTTCAGAAAAAGGCCTTGCTCGGCTTTTGTGTAAGCAAGAATTATTATATTTGCAGCTGAAAGATTACAGGGAGCTTTCATTCACTCAGATTTCATTATTAATATAATATGAGAAGATACATTTATTTATTGACACTCCTGCTATTGTGCCCCCCTTTGAGTGCGGCTAAGGCAGATGACAATGTACCCAAGGCGGATATATTGGACGTCGTATTTAACAGTGACGGAACTGCAGTCGACATTTCGCCGATGCAGAACGAAGTGCAGGTAATCGGCCAGTCGGCCATCGAGGTCTACTTCAACGAGACCTACAAAATGAACATCCCACGGTTTACCAATCCGTGGAGCGGTACTGCAACCCACTATTACAAGGTGGATTATGAAAACAACGAGGCTTTCAAGTCGGCTTTGGCTGATGGCCATACCTTAGAAACCCTGGTCAAGGCAGACTATAGCGGCTCACTTCCCGACAAAGAATGCAAACCTTTCAGCTCGCACCAGACTGGTGGTACCGGTCTGATGCTTTGTAAAACGGGCAAGAGTGTTAATGGTGGAAACGAATTTACGTTCCTTCCTTATATTGGCGAGTCTTATCGTTATACAGTTAGCGGTGTAACGCCTCAACCTAAGATATTCTATCATGTTGTAGGCGTGTGGAACAAAGAAGAAGGCAAAACCTATATATACGTAGATGGTGAATTAAAAGGAACTGCCGAAGTAGAAGGCGAGTTCAAATTTCCTACTGCCAAAAGCGGTTGGTTTGGCATCGGCTGCGACCCATCCGGCAATAAAGGTAATACTTCTTGGACAGGTGAGGTAGCTATTGCGCGCATCTATAACGACCCTCTTACGGCAGACCAGGTGGCTGCCCTATACAAGCAAGTAGATGTCGGTGTTGATTATTCGCAGATGCTCCAGAATACGATAGACAGCATTGTTTCCATCGATCAGAAATATGCCATTGGCAATGACCCCGGCTGCTATACGCAAGAAGTGTTTGATAAGTACAATGCAGCTTATCTTGATGTTTTCCAAAAGGCACAGAATGCGGCCTACAATGGAGTTAACAAGGAAGAATACGAGACGTTGCGTTCACAGTTGCTCAATGCCTACAATGAGCTTCAGACGCAATATAATCCGTTGGCCGAAGGCTATTATTATATCGTAAGCAAGCAAGCCGCGTTTGCCTCTCTTCAACCTGACGTGCAGAAGGCAATGTATGCCAAGGCCGACAGCAGGCTGTATTGGGGAAATCTAGACATGCAGAAGGCAATGTATGCCTTCCATCTTCGTAAGACCGACGATGGCAACTTTACCATCCAGAATGTTGCCACGAAAGAATATATCCGCTGTGTGACTGACGAAACGGGACACCATACCGACGCCTCCAGCTTTCAGGTTGAGCTTTCCAAAGAGCCGGATGCCAGCTACGAACAATTCGTCAGATTCCTTGGCGTAGGTCAGTTCAACATCGGCAACACGGGCAATTCCCGCCCCTACAACGCTGACGGCAATCAGAGCGGCTATGGAATAAGCGGACGCGTGACCACATGGAACGGAGCTCTCAATAGCGAGTCTGCCTGGGCTTTCAGCCGCATCACCGACGATGCACTAATCAAAGAATTTGAAGAAAACGGAGCAAAGCAGGTAATGGCCGACAGACTGCAGGATGCCATCACTGCAGCTCGTACATCAAGTGCCAAGGCCTATGACTATACCAAGCTCATCACTGATGCGGGGCAGATATCCTCAAATGCACAAAGTACAACCAACGGATCTACATATGCGGGGTTGATAGATGGACAAAGCGTAACCATCTTCCATTCTGTTTGGGACGGAACTTTCGCCACACCTCAGGTCGAAGGCCTTGGATGGCATAACCTGCAATTCAATATAGGTCGCCCTGTAAGCAAGATTAAATTCCATTTTGATGGCCGCGACAACTCAGACGGCTATCACGACAATCCCACCCACATCACCCTATATGCTACCAACGATGACAATCTTGGTGCCAGCACCGCTGCAGCCGATTCGACCATGTGGACTGAAATCGTAGATATGGGGCAGAAAGAATACGGTTTCCCCGGAGACCAAAACCTTGTGTCGTATGACTCTCCCGAGATAGACCTCAAGGGCTCTTACAAGTATCTTCGCTTTGTGGTGAAGCATGTGTCTACGCAGGAAACAAAGCGTGCCAACAAGTTTGCCACACCGAGCGTTACCGGTGTCACATTCAACTTGAGCGAATTCCAAATCTATGATGCCGTACCGGCCGCTACTTCCGAATACTACAAAGTGCCTGGCATGAAAGAAGCTTGCGATGCGCTCGATGCTCTTATCTCAGCTGCACAAGAAAAGATGACAAACCTTACTGTGACAGAGGAAGACATCCGTGCCATAGAAGAACAAGCCGGCAAGATAGAGGCACTCTATGTAGACCGCGAATTCTTTGACAATCAACTTGCAACGTTGCTTCAACGTGCCGATGGACTTTATAATGAAGTGCGTGGAACGAGTGTTCCGCTTGTGCTCAACGCATCACAGCTGAGCACCAACAGCGTCAGTTCGTCCGATTATGGAAGTCTCGAACATCTGATAGATGGCCAGATAGACCAAAAACACAATTTCCACTCGGTATGGATTACTGACCCGATGAAGAATGCCAACATCACTCCCGAAGAGTGGGAGGCTGCCATGGCTTCTGCCGGAAAGACCTTCGTAGGTCATGGCTATCATAACCTGCAAGTAAAATTGAACGAACCGCAGTCCAAGTTCTGGTTTGAATATTACAGCCGCACGGGCGATTCCTATATCGACAATCCGAACGACATAGAGATTTATGCCACAAACGACGATGAGCTGGGTGCCACCCCTGACCAGGCCGATATAGACAAGTGGACCCGCATTACCGAGCTGACCGAAGGCTTCCCCGGTGTGGTGGCAGGTGTCCGTTATGTCTCTCCCGAAATAGACCTTGGAGACAGTTATAAGTATATTCGCTTTGTCATCAAGAACACGGCTATGGTCGGCACTGTATCCAATCGCACATTCGCAAATCCCGAAGTAACCGGCATTACCTGGAGCATCGGTGAAATGCAGCTGTATTCAGGCCTTAGTCCGGAACGTTGCCAATACAACTATATAGCGGGAATGAAAGAGGCTTGCGATGCCATGAAAGCCCTCTACGATGAAGGCAGCAAGATGGAAAAACTGCAGATGGTCAATAGTGAGTTCAACGACAAGTTTAGTGCCGCCATTGAGGCTGTTGTTGCCCTGTATGCCGATACTACCGAGTTGGTTCAGCTCTATAAGGAAAAGAAACTCTATGGAGCCAATACTATAGTTGATGCAACCGAGATAGGTTGCCTTAACAGCGAGGAAAACCTTGTTGCATACAACGAAGCCATTGATGCCGCAAGAGCCTCCGTCGATAGCAAAAAGCCCGAGAAGGCCTCAATTGCCAAAGCCGTAGAAGATATAAAAGTCGCCTATACTACATTGATGGGTAATATAAACAAAGTAGAGACCGGCAAGTGGTACTATATCGTTAGCAAGTCCAATTTGGCCTATTGTGCCGATAAAGCCATCTATATGAAAACGGCCAATAATGGCTCGACTATCAGCTTCGGCCTTTATACGGCAGACGACGGTGCCACCTATACTGAGAATCCTTATGCCATGTGGCGCATCGTTCCCATAGAGGGCACAAGCTACTATAGCATCCAGAACCTGGGTACGGCTCACAATTTTGGTCCGTCATTGGGCAAAGGAACTGACTATAAAGTTCTCGTACAGAACGAGCCTTCTCCCTATCGCATCGATTACATAGGAAAAGGCCAGATACAGATGGTGTCCATCAACGATGACAACAAAGAGGGACATCAGATACATGCACAGGAAGATGGTAGCGTAATCGTTCCTTGGTCTACAGGTCTTGATGGTGCTTCTTGCTGGACATTCAAAGAAGTAGATGCCGGTAGCATTGCCGCAGCTTTCCCTGTAAAGGAAAACAGCATCCGCATCCAGACACTGCCTTATGACGTGCCTGCCGGCGTTACGTCCATTATGAACTTGAACGACGGCATCCAGACTTATGCTGTGAAGAACCTGACAATCGACGAAGCTACCAATACTACTACACTTGAACTCACTTTGCAGGAAGAAGTCAAGGCCGGTGTGCCCTTTATATTGCAGTGTGGCGATTATAAGGCTTACAGTGCTGACGCTATAGATCGGTACTTCCTCACTCCGCTGCCCGAAGAGGTAAGTTCTGCGGCTTCCGAAGCCAACGGCCTTATAGGAACGCTTGACGGTCTGACATTGAATAAGTCAGGTTTCGGATATATCGATAATGACGGTCTGAAGGCTACCACATCGGCAGCATTCAGCATTGCAGGCCAACGTGGTTACATCGATCCTTCCAAGGTGAAAGCCGCTGAAGGCACCACCGACTTGGTTCTGACACTTGAAGGCGGCCTTATCAATGGTATCCAGACTGCTCAAGTAGCCAAGGCCACAGACAAAGTGAATGTCTACTCTGTGGATGGTAAGCTGATAAAGCGCAATGTGAAAGCTACAGAAGCATGCAAAGGCTTGAAGAAGGGCGTTTATATCATCGGCAAGCACAAAGTTGCCGTGAAGTAAGCCAACTTGATTATACAAAGAAGAGCGTGTCATTTCTGACACGCTCTTCTTTGTATTTGTACTTGCCATGATTACCGAACCGCTTGTCCGGCCTTATATTTTTCAGCCTTTCTCTTCCGATTGCCGGCCTTACGTTTGTAAAAGGCTTTGT